>Ga0310836_100025_pt1 | contig 289272 bp, 242 predicted proteins | sample SM_ome_4_FD_201310 | JGI IMG/M metagenome (GOLD analysis project Ga0310836, IMG submission 201310) | Sorghum-adapted microbial communities enriched on stacked mutant (SM) sorghum from Joint BioEnergy Institute, Emeryville, California... ... | reverse complement strand
GCTGAAAAGTCTGCTTTCTCGTTACCTGGAACTTTGTTAACCTTACGGAACCGCCGTATGCGGACCCGCATGTACGGTGGTGTGAGAGGTCGGGGGCTAGCCGCCCCCTCCTACTCGATTTTGGAAGATCGATTTTCGGATGCCCGTTTCCCTGGCCGGGCGGGCCCGGGTTTACTGCGCACCGCTTTGGCCGATGCTTTCTTTGGCGGCACGGCCCGTTTTCGGTTTGACTTTCGCCATGAAGTCTTTCGTTTCCGCCACGACCACGCCCGAAAGGGCGACCAGTGCGATCAGGTTCGGGATGGCCATCAATCCGTTCATCATGTCGGCGAAATTCCAGACGAGTTCCAAAGCCAGAATGGAACCGAAAAACACCATGACGACGAACACGATGCGATACGCCATGACCGATTTGTCGCCGAACAGATAGGCGAAACATTTCTCTCCGTAATAGGACCAGCCGAGCACCGTGGAATAGGCAAACAGAATGATGCCGATCGAAACGATGAAGGATCCGGCGGTACCGAGGAACGCTTCAAAGGATGCCGAAGTGAGGGAAGCGCCGGTCAATCCGCCCGTATATTGCCCGGCCATGACCAGCACGATTCCGGTGATCGAACAGATGATGATCGTATCGATGAACACCTGGGTCATGGAGACGAGCGCCTGGCGGGCCGGATAATCGGTTCTTGCGGCGGCTGCCGCGATCGGAGAAGAACCGAGGCCCGCTTCGTTGGAGAAGACGCCGCGGGCGACGCCCCAGCGAATGACGGCGCCGATGGCACCGCCGGCGACGGCCGAGCCGGTAAAGGCGTCCTTGAAGATCAGCCCGATGGCACCGGGCAACAGGTTCAAGTTCATGATGATGATGACCAGTCCGCCGACCACGTAAATGAGCGCCATGATCGGGACGAAGAAGGCTGTCACGCGGCCGATGATCTTGATCCCCCCGATAATGACGATGCCCGTCAGGACGGCCAGCACGAGGCCCGTCACCCAGGCCGGCACGCCGAAGGTGGAAGAAGCCGCGTCGGCGACGGAGTTGATTTGCACCAGGTTGCCGATGCCGAATGCCGCCACGGATCCGAAGACGGCGAAGGCGACGGCGAGCCACTTCCAACCCAATCCTTGTTCTATGTAATGCATCGGTCCGCCCGACATCGTCCCGTCGGCGCTTTCCCGTCGGTATTTGACGGCCAGGATCGCTTCGGCATATTTGGTGGCCATGCCGAAGAACGCGGTAATCCACATCCAGAAAACGGCGCCGGGTCCGCCGAGCACCACGGCCGTGGCGACGCCGGCGATGTTGCCGGTGCCGACCGTTGCGGCCAGCGCGGTAGTCAATGCCTCATAGTGGGAGATGTCCCCTTTGGATTGCTTGTCCTGGTGGCGTCTGCCGAACGCGAGACGGAGTGCGTAAGCCAGGTTGGTGAATTGCAGGAAGCCAAGCCGAAACGTCAGATAGATGCCGGTTCCGACGATCAGGATGAGCAACGGAGGTCCCCACAGGATGCCGTTTGCCCAATCAATGCTTTTTTCGATGAATGCCAAATTCGAAAACCTCCTTGTAACTTAATACATTCATAATAAAATGAAAACGCTTTATTTACCAGAGTGTTTTGGGGACAAATTTTGGATTGACATCGGCGGCCAATCGTCATATTGTATATATGAACATATGATCATATATGATCGGAGATGGTGCGTTCCGATGAAACCTTCCGAGCATCTTTTTTTGACCGACGAAACGGTACACAAAGCATCGTTGATATTGAAGGCGTTGGCCGATCCGACCCGGATCAAAATCCTGTACTTGCTTTCCCAGGAATCCTGCCCGGTGGGCCACATGGCCGAAGTGCTGGGCATGAGCCAATCGGCGGTTTCGCACCAGCTCGCCAAGTTGCGGCATGTCGGTCTGGTCGGTTACCGGCGGGAAGGGCAGACGCTGTATTATTCCTGCAAAGACGATCACGTCATCGACATGCTTCACCAACTCGTCGAACACGCCAAGCATTAGGAGGAGATCTTGTGGCACGTTCCCGAACCGGAAACAACGGCGGCAACGAGGACCGTCGGCATGAAAGCCAAGTCGTCCGCGGCCATGCACACGATCATGGTCATGAACATGAACACAAACACGATCACGATCATAATTCCGATCATCACCATAACCATGTCCATGATGATCCGCACGGCAACCATGGCCGCGGCCACCCGCATGACCACCATCATCACCATCATTTCGATGTGCGGGAAGGCAACCGGAAAGCGCTGGTTGCCGCCCTCTGCATCACGGCGGGCATCATGCTGCTGGAGTTTTTTGGCGGCCTGTTGACCAACAGCCTGGCGCTCCTGTCGGACAGCGGCCACATGTTGAGTGACGCCGGAAGCCTGCTGCTCAGCCTGATTGCGTTCCGGTTCGCCATGCGCCCGCCGTCCGCCCGCAAGTCGTACGGCTTTCACCGTTTTGAAATCTTGGCGGCTTTCATCAACGGGTCGGCGCTGTTCGTGGTTGCGGGCGTCATTTTGTGGGAAGCCGCCGAACGGCTGCTCGATCCTCCCGCCGTCGCCAGCGGCACGATGACGGCCATTGCCCTGATCGGCCTTCTGGCCAATCTGGCCAGCGCCGCGATCCTGATGCGCAAGGGCGACGTGCATGGCAATCTCAACCTGCGAAGCGCGTTTCTGCATGTGATCGGCGACGCCCTCGGTTCGGTGGGGGCCATTGCGGCCGGCCTGTTCATGCAACTGTTCGGCTGGTACATGGCCGATCCGATCATCAGCGTGCTGGTCGCCCTGCTCATCCTGCGAAGCGCCTGGGGCGTGCTGACCAACTCCGTCCATGTGCTGATGGAAGGGACGCCGCATGGAATCGACCGGCAAGACATCGTGGATGCGCTGGCGGCCATTGACGGGGTGGAGGACGTGCATGACGTGCACTGTTGGACGATCACCTCGGGTATGAATGCGTTCAGTTGCCATTTGTTGATCCGCGAGGATGCCGACGGACAGTCCGTCCTCCAGCAGGCGATCGAAACCATGTCCGGCCGGTTCGGCATCGATCACGCCACCATTCAGGTGGAAACGCCGAAAATCCGGCACATGGAATTGCACGATTGACGGTTTTGCATGGATGATGTGCCTGAAGGGGTGCGCGAGACGGAACATTTTGAACGGGCGGCACGTCTGGAAGGTGAAACGATTTTCCGGAAGGATGTGCTTTCGATGATGGCCAGATCGCTGGTCGGAATGTGGATTTGCGCCCTCGCGGCCTTGTTGGTGCTGTCGGGATGCGCGTCCGGAGCCTACGGCAATGAGCGCGGCTGGTCCCGGGGGATGGGCGATTTGCCGAGCCAAATCGGGAGCGCGGGCCAAGCGGGAGAGGAGGGCGGACTGCCGGGTGTCGGCGAGAACGCACCTTTTCCCAACCTGTGGATGAACGATCGCCTTCCCGCGGAAACCGGTTTTGCCGCGCCGACGGGGAAATGGTTTTTTGAAAACGGGCAAGGCCGGCTCGGTTACGGGATCACGGGAGGCGTCCAGCGCCCCGGCAACGAACTTGCGGTCACCCTGTTCGGCCACGGGGACGGCGGCGTGGCGATGGATCGGGACGTACGCATTCGCCTGATTGCCCGCACGCGGGACCTCGCGGAAAAATCCGTCATGCTGGACGAAATCGTGCACGTCGGAACGGTGTCGGGCGAGTTGCGCATCTATGAAGGCACCGTTCCGGAAGGGGACAACGCGCTTTACACGTTCAGCGCCGAAGTGCTGGATGAACGTGGGAACGTCGAAGATGCCCGGGTAACCCTCATCTACGTGCCCGAACCGGCGATCAACGCTTCGCTGGCGACGGAACGCCCCCGCTACGGCAAGGACGACCGGCTCGTCCGGTTTACGCTCGCCAATGCCGGACCAACGGTGCTCATGCTGGGCGCGGAATTCACCGTGGAGAAGCGGGTGGATGACGAGTGGCGCGTCGTGCCCCTTGATTTGGCATTCCCCGAAATTGCCCTGTACCTTCTGCCGGGTGAAGCCGATGACCGTTCGTTCGATGCGTCCCGGCTTGGCCCCGGAACGTACCGGATCATCAAGGCGATTCGCGCGGACGGGTTCGACGGCCTGACGGCGGTGCTGGCAGCCGAATTCGTGTTGGAAAGGTGATGCACACGGAGGGAAGCATTCCAAGAATTGCGGGTTGTCTTCCTTTCCTGCCGGTCCCTATAATGGGACGGGGAAAGGAGACGATCATCATGAAAAAGACTTCCAGACTCGCCTTCCTTCTTGCCGCAGTCGTGGTCTGCGGACTGCTGTTCCCCGCCCCATCCCTGGCAGCGGTGACGCTGAAAACGGGATCCGAAGGAGGGGACGTGTGGGATTTGCAGTACCGGCTGCAAACATTGGGGTTGTACACCCTTCCGCTCGACGGCAAATTCGGGTACGCGACGGAACAGGCGGTCCGCCAATACCAGCGGAAGTATGGATTGACGGTGGACGGCGCGGTCGGCCCGAGAACGTGGGCATCCCTCAAAAAATTCACGCTGAACAAATCCGAAATGGACATGATGGCGAGAATCATCTACAGCGAAGCGCGCGGCGAATCGTACACCGGCCAGGTGGCGGTCGGCGCCGTCGTCATGAACCGGATCCGCTCGCCGCTGTTTCCCGACAACATCGCCGACGTCATCTTCCAGGCCGGCGCCTTCACGGCGGTGGACGACGGCCAGTACTGGCTCAAGCCCAACAAGACGGCCTATTTGGCGGCCTGGGACGCGGTGCGCGGTTGGGACCCGACGGGCGGTGCGTTTTATTATTTCAATCCGGACACGGCCACCAGCGCCTGGATCTGGACCCGCAAGCAAACGGTGAAGATCGGCAACCACATTTTCGCCAAATAAACGGAATTTGATGCAAGGCGAACAAGCCCGCCCCGAAGCGCACGCTCACGGGCGGGCTTTGTCATGGCCGGGGGCGTCCCTCTTTTCCTTTTGCCGGAATTGGGTTATTGTTTATTGACAGAGGGGAGGGGAGCGCATGAAAGGAATCGGGGTTTTGCAGCATTTCGGCCGGGCGCTGATGCTGCCGATGATCGCTTTGCCTGCGGCGGCGATTTTCTTGTGTATGGCGAAGCTCCCCTGGTCGTATGTCGGGCTTGATTCGTTCGGTCCGGTGCTCCGCGTGGCCGGAGAAACGATCTTCGCGTTTTTGCCGGTCATTTTCGCCGTCGGCGTCGCCTTCGGGTTGACCGGCAACGCCGGCATGGCCGGAATGAGCGCCATGCTCGCCTATTTTCTCATCAATGAAATTTCCCGCTACGCCTTCGGCCACTCGTTCCGCATCAGCATCGGCGGTGGCATTTTGATCGGCCTTGTGGCGGCCTGGTCGTTTCAGCGGTTCAAGTCGCTGGAATTTCCCGAATACATTCAGCTTTTTGGCGGTTCACGGTTTGTGCCCCTGTTCATGAGCGCCTTTTCCCTGGTTTATGCGTTTTTGAACGTGCACGTCGGACCGTGGATCGGCAAGGGACTGGATGCCCTGTCGGACTTTGTGTTGGACATGGGGCCGGTCGGCGCCTTCCTGTACGGCACGATGCACCGTCTGCTCGTTCCGTCGGGGCTGCATCACATACTGAACAACATCGCCTGGTTTCAGATCGGTTCCCATGAGCTGCCGGACGGCACGGTGGTCCACGGCGATTTGCCCCGGTTTTTCGCGGGGGACCCGGATGCCGGCATCTACATGGCGGGGTTGTATCCGATCATGATGTTTGCGCTGCCGGCGGCGGCGCTGGCGATCATCCACGAAGCGCGGGAAGACCTGAAGCCGAAGGTGAAGGCGACGTTTACGACGGCGATGCTGGCGTGTTTCTTCACCGGGGTGACGGAACCGATCGAGTTTGCCTTCCTGTTCGTGGCGCCGGTGCTGTTCCTCGTGCATGCGGTGTTGTCCGGGTTGTCCATGGTCATCATGATGGTGCTGGACATCCGCCACGGGTTTTCCTTCTCCGCCGGCGCCCTCGATTACATGATCAACCTGCATCTGTCGGACAAAGGCTGGCTGATCATCCCCGTCGGGCTCGTGTACGCCGGCATCTACTATTTCATGTTCCGCTGGGCGATCCGCCGGTTCGACCTGGCGACGCCGGGCCGGGAGGACGGTTCGCCGCTCGATGCGGGCGCCCTCGACATCCCGTACCGGGCGCCGCTGATTTTGCAAGCGCTCGGGGGCAAGCATAATATTGTCAAAGTGGAAGCGTGCATCACCCGGCTGCGCCTCAATTTGCGCGACGACCGGCTGATGGATGCGACGGCGCTCCGCCATCTCGGGGCGGCCGGCATCATCCGCCTCGGCGGCGGACGCGTCCAGGTGGTGTTCGGCACGTTCTCGGAGCTGATCCGCGAGGAAATGATGAAATGGATGCGCAAGGACGAGCCGACGGTACTGTTTCATTCGCCGGTGCAGGGCACGATGATCCCGCTGGCGCAGGTCCCGGACCCGATCTTCGCGGGCAAGCTGGTCGGCGAGGGCATCGCGTTCATTCCGGATCGCGGGGAGGTGGCTGCGCCGGTGGCCGGCACGATCATTCACGTGTATCCGAGCAAACACGCCATCGGCATCCGCACCGACGACGGGCTCGACGTGCTCTTGCACGTCGGCATCGATACGGCAAGCCTGCACGGCAAATGGTTCGATTGCAAAGTGCAGGAAGGCGACCGGGTGGAGCAGGGGCAACTGCTGTTGCAATTCAATCTGAAAAAGGTGGCGCAACACGCCAGGAGTCTCGCGACACCCGTTGTCATCACGAATCCGGAGCGGGTAAAATCGTGGAATTTTGCGCCGTTCAAAGCGGTGAAACTCGGCCAGGCGGCAGTCATGTCGGTCGTACTGAAGGAGGCTGGAGCAGAACATGGGACAGCAAACGGTTAAGGGAATCGGCGCTTCATCGGGGATTGCCATCGGCAAGGCGTTTGTGCTTCCGGCTTGGGAATGGGACATCCCGGAGAAAAACATCGACGTGACGGAACTGGCGGGCGAATTCGAGCGACTCTATCAGGGCATTCGCCAGTCGAGGGACGAAATCGAGGGCATGAAAAAGGAAATGCGCGGCGTCATCGGGGAAGAAAATTCCCTCATCTTTGACGCGCATCTGGCGATCCTGGACGATCCGGAATTCGTCCGGGAAGTGCAGGACATCATCCGCCGCCAGTACAAGGCTGCGGAAGTGGCCGTCAAGGAAGTGATCGACCAGTTTGCTTCCATGTTCGACATGATCGATGACGAGTACATGAAGGAGCGCAGCGCCGACATCAAGGACGTCGGCAACCGGTTGCTGCACCATCTGCTCGGCACGCCGGATATCACGCTGCCCAGCGACAACCAGCCGTTCATTCTGGTGACCAAGGAAATTTCCCCGTCCCAGCTGGTGAATCTGAATCCGGACCGGGTGCTCGGCGTCGTGACGATGATCGGCGGCCGCAACTCCCATGCCGCGATCATGGCGCGATCCCTCGGCATTCCGCTCGTCATCAGCCTGGAAGACCAGCTGATCGCCCCCATCCAGACCGGGGAGGAGCTGATCGTCGACGGCGAGAAGGGGCTCGTCATCATCCGCCCCGGCGAGGACGTGAAAAACCACTACGAACAGCGCCGCCGCCTGCAGCAGGAACAACGCCGGAGATTGCAGGAAACCCGCTTCGCGCCGTCGGTGACGAAGGACGGGGTGCCGCTGACGCTGCTGGCCAACATCAGTTCGCTGAAGGAACTGGACGTGTCGACGGGCTTCGGCGCCGAAGGCGTCGGGTTGTTCCGTACGGAGTTTCTTTACATGGACCGGGACGCGTTTCCCGACGAAGAGGAACAGTTTGCGGTGTACAAGGAAGCGGCGGAAAAACTGGCCGGCAAGCCGATCGCCATCCGCACGCTGGATATCGGCGGCGACAAGGTGCTGGATTACTTCCCTTTTCCGGAAGAAGAGAACCCGTATCTCGGCTACCGGGCCATCCGGTTTTCCCTGGATCGCCGTGACATTTTCAAAACCCAGATCAAGGCGATCCTGCGCGCGGGGCTTTACGGGAACGTCAAGCTGATGCTGCCGATGATTTCCTCGATGGAGGAATGGTGGGCGGCCAAAGAAGTGCTGCGGGAAGCGGAGCGGGAATTGGCGGAAGCGGGCATTCCCCATCGCACCGACATGGAAGTCGGCGTCATGATCGAAGTGCCCGCCGCCGTGCTGATCGCCGGGGAACTGGCCAAGGAGGTCGCCTTTTTCAGCATCGGCACGAACGACTTGATCCAATACGTGCTGGCCGTCGACCGGATGAACGATCATATCGCCCATCTGTACGATCCGTTCCATCCGGCGGTGCTGCGCATGATCAAAATGGCGGTGGACGCCGCGAGGAAGAACGGCATCGGGGTGAGCGTCTGCGGCGAAATGGCCGGTGATCCGGAAGCGGCGGCGCTGCTCGTCGGGCTCGGCGTCACCCATCTTTCCATGTCCGCCCGCAGCCTGCTGCTGGTGAAAGACCGGCTTTCCCGGCTGGAATCCGGAGAGTGCGCCAAACATGCCAAACGGTTGCTCAAATGCAAAACCGGCAAGGAAGCGGCGGATTTGAACCACCGGTTTCTTGCGGCAGCCATTGAAGGAGGGAACCCGGTGTGAGCCGATCCGGCAAAACGGGGGACGGAGCGGCAGGCGGCCGCCGGCGGAACATCGGTTGGCTGCGCCCGGTGCCGGCTGTCCTCTGGATGGCGGCCATATTCTGGATGTCGTCACGTACCGGAAGCGAAATCGGCTCCATGTTTCCCTTCGCCCGATACTTGCCCGACTGGATGGGCGGGCTTGATTTCGGCCATCTGGTCGCCTATTTCGTGCTGGGATTTCTCGTTCTGTGGGGATTCGGCCATACGGGCCGCTCCGCGAAATGGCTGACCGTTGCCATCTGCACGCTGTATGGCGCAACCGACGAGTTCCATCAGCTTTTTGTGGACGGAAGATCCGCCGAGTGGCATGATCTGCTGAATGACGCCATCGGGGCCTGTCTGGCCGTGCTTCTGTTTTCATGGCCGCCGGTTCGCCGCCGAATCGGGCTTGCGGCGGACAGACGGACGATGGGATAAACTTCTATGCCGGACGCAAAGGAAAAACCGGACGCGGGCGCGAATTAGATTTAAGAAAATGCCGTACGGCGGAATGCCCGTCCGGCCTGGAAAGCGTTTCGGGAGCGTGACGATGTTGCAGAGAACGTGTGAATGCGGTCATGACATGGACATTCGCTTGAGGAAGGTGATCTATTCGCGTTTGGTGGAAGTGGGGAACGTGCCGGTGTATTCGTGTCCTCGTTGTCGCCGGGTGAACATTCTTCCGGAAGTGAAAACGGAGTTGGCCGGTCTCATCCGGAGCCTCGGCCTGGAACCGGAGCGAAAGCGGATCGACTTTGCGGACGTCAGTGAATGGGCGCACCTGATTGCCCTGGCGACGGACCGCGATCGCATGCATGAACCGATTCAACGGCTGATCGCCGACCGGGTCGACCAATTGCTGGACATGATGCTGCTCGCCCGTTCTCTCGGCGATATGGACTGGGAAGCGGAACTGAGGGGCCGGCTCGGCCAGATTACCCGGCCGGTGATGGCCTGAACGCAAGGTTGCCCCAGCGGTGCAGGAAATTTTCCGTCCGTCGGCCGACGGGCCGGGGGATTGCATTGCGAAACGCGATAAATTCAAGTATCATTATCTATTATGCATTAAATGGAGAGATCGGGATATGACCGTAACCATCTATGATGTGGCGCGGGAAGCGAACGTGTCGATGGCCACCGTTTCCCGGGTTGTCAACAACAATCCGAACGTGAAACCGCAAACGAGGAAAAAGGTATTTGACGCCATCGAAAAACTCGGATATCGCCCGAATGCGGTCGCCCGGGGATTGGCCAGCAAGAAGACGACAACGGTGGGTGTGGTGATTCCGGACATTTCCAACGCCAATTTTGCGGAAGTGGCGCGCGGAATCGAGGACATTGCCAACATGTACCACTACAATATCATTTTGTGCAACGCGGACAAGCGCAAGGAGAAGGAAATCCGCGTCATCAACACGCTGCTGGAAAAGCAGGTGGACGGGCTCCTGTTCATGGGCGGCGCCGTATCGGACGAGCACATCCAGGCGTTCAAAACGTCCACCGTGCCGATCGTGCTTTGTGCAACGACCGATGAACGGGACGCCTATCCGTCCGTGGACATCGACCACAAGGCTGCGGCGAAGGACGCCGTGAAGGAGCTGCTCAGGCAGGGACATCGCCGCATTTCCATGATCAGCGGCCCGCTGGAAGATCCGTCCGTCGGATATGCCCGGTTCCAGGGGTACAAGGCGGCGATGGAAGAAGCCGGCTTGCAGGTGGAAGACGCATTGGTGCGCATCGGCAACTACCGCTACGAGTCGGGTGCGGAAACGGCGAAATATTTCCTGGAGCTTGATCCGCGGCCGACGGCGATTTTCGCGGCCAATGACGAAATGGCCATCGGCGCCATCCACGCGATCCAGGACGCCGGACTCAAGGTGCCGGATGACATATCGGTCATCGGCCTCGACAACTCCCGCATCGCCTCGATGGTGCGGCCGCAGCTGACGACGGTGGCGCAGCCGATGTACGACATCGGCGCGGTGGCAATGCGGCTGTTGACGAAGCTGATGAACAAGGAAGCGGTGCAGAACGAACGGGTCATCCTGCAGCATGAATTGATCAACAGGCAATCCGTGGCTCACCTCGCGTGAGCCTTTTTTGATGGGTGGAATCGGGGCGCATCGCCCGGCGGGAGCGGCGTGTGCCGCGACGGCATCTTTGGACGGAAAGCAGATTGGACGGAGGGAGAACCATGGCGGGAGCAACGATTACCGGCATCATCGGAGCGATGGAACAGGAAGTGGATCGGATCCGGCCGGAACTGACGGAAACCGAAACCCGGGTGATCGCGGGCATTCGTTTTGATACGGGGAACTGGCACGGAAAACCGGTGGTGTTGTGCCGTTCCGGCGTTGGCAAAGTCAACGCCGCGGTCTGCACGCAAATGTTGATTGACCGGTTTGGCGCGGGGCGCGTCCTGTTCACGGGGGTCGCCGGCGCGACGGATCCCGGGCTCGAAATCGGGGATCTGGTGATTTCATCGGACTGTGTCCAGCATGACATGGACGTGCGTCCGCTCGGCTTCGAGCGGGGCGTCATTCCGTATGCGGACCAATCGGTGTTTCCGGCCGATCCGGAACTTGTCCAACTGGCCGGGGAGATCAGCAGGCAACTATTTGACTGCAAGGTGAAAATCGGCCGCGTCATGTCCGGCGACCAGTTCATTGCGGACAAGGAGAAGGTCCGGGAACTGCATGAAGCGTTCGGCGGTGCCTGCATCGAGATGGAGGGGGCGGCGGTGGCCCAGGTTTGTGCCATGAACGGCGTTCCCTATGTCGTGATCCGGTCCATGTCGGACAAGGCGGACGGATCGGCCCACGTCAATTTCCCCGAATTCGTCGGCATGGCGGCGGAACGGTCGTACCGGCTCACGTCGGCCATGGTGCAACGGTTGCCGTAATTCATCCGGCCTGGACGGAATGGCCGGCAACATAAAGAGGACTGCCCGCTCGGGCAGTCCTTCTTTGTGTTCAGGCACTCAATCCTCCGCTTTCAGTTCAACCGTCGAGGGAGCGGAGCGTCCGGCACCGTTCACCGCGACAACCCGGTAAAACCCTTCCGACGGGAAGGAAATGTATTCGAACCGGGTTTCGGAGGTGGTGCCGATTTCGATGAATTGGCTGTTTGACGAATCGGCGTAATAAATGACGTATTGGGTGACCTGCTGCGCGGCGGGGTTGGCCCGCCATTCGAGCAGGATGCCGATGCCGCCGTCCCGATGCCGGACGGTGAGGCCTTCGGGCGCCGTCGGGCGTTCCGCGCCGCTCGTCGCATCGCCCGAACCGTCCTGGCCGCCGCCCGTTCCCGCACCGGGCTCGAAAATGCCGCCGGGCAAGGTCGGATCCGTTTCTTCCAGTCCCGGCCACAGGTCCGTACCGGGATCCGACGGCAGCGGGGGAGGCAACAGGCTGTCATCCACCGCTTCACCGGAGAACACGTAATTGCTCGGCTGCGATTCCCTGCCGGCGACGTCCACGGCGGTGATGTACAACGTGTCGTTCTGTGTGCGCGGTGCGATCAGGAACGTCGGTTCGTCGCCCGCATAGGCCACGATGCCGCCCAGCCGGTAGAACGGCCCGTAATTTCGCGACAGATAGACGCGGTAGCCGACCACGTCGTCGGCCGGCGACGGGTTGAACCGGAGCCGGTAGTTGCCGTTTTCCATCTCCAGCGTCAAATTCGTCGGCGCAGGCGGGGCAAATCCGTCGTCCGTGCGCGGATCGGCTTCCGTCGGGGCGTCCAGATGGGCGTCCGGCGTCCGGAAGTTTTCCGGATTTTTCAGGTTGCTGCGGGAAGGCACCGATTTCGGGAACTGTTCGAAGGTGGCCTTCAGTTCCTCGATCATCTGGTGATTCGTTTTGTCCCGCAGGACGACGACTTTTTCCTGCACGAAATCATCCGGCGTCGTCTCTTTGGCGAAGTAGTTGGTACCCTGATAGCGGACGACCCTTGCCCTGACCAGTTTGTCTTCTTCCTGGGTAGGCAAAAACTTTTTGTTGACCAAATCGGTGGTGAGAAGGCCGCTTTCCCGCGTCAGCTCGCTCGGCAATTTGCCCGACACGGCGGACAGCGTCGCCGAAATGACGTTGGCCGGTTTTGCCACTTCCTTCGTCACGAACCATTCCGGTTTCAGCTCATAGGCCGTGTTCATGATCGTCGCCCACAGCAAACGGGACCGCTGGGTGCCGTTGCTGTCCAGCTTGGCCGGCTGGTCAAAGCCGGTCCAGACGCCCACCGTGATATCGGGGGAGAACCCGACGAACCAGACGTCGTGGTCGTTGGACGTCGTCCCGGTTTTGCCGAAGATGGGCACTTCGTTCGCGTATTTGAAATTGCGCCTTGCCAGGCTGCCGGTGCCATCCGTCAGGACGGTGCGCATCATGTCCATCATCAGGTAGGCGGATTCTTCCGACACGATCGTTTCCGGCGTTTCCAGATGGCGGTACACCTCGTTGCCGTCGGCGTCTTCGATGCGATCGATCAGGTAGGCGTCGCGGAAAACGCCGCCGTTCGGAATGACGCTGTAGGCGTTGGTCAGTTCTTCAACGGTGACGCCGTTGGTAAGCCCGCCGATGACGCCCGTCTGGGCCAGGTAATCGGCGTCCGTCAGCGTGGTGATGCCCATCCGTTTGGCATAATCCCAGGCTGTTTCGATGCCGACCCCGCCGTACTCGCTGAGGAACAGCTTGAGGGCCGGAATGTTGTACGACTGGTTGAACGCCTGCCGTGCCGTGATCAGGCCGTGATACTTGCCGTCATGGTTGACCGGCACGTGCGCGCCCTTCGACCCGTCCTTCAGGATGATCGGCATGTCGTCGATCGGCCAGCCCGGCTGGGTGATGCCGGCTTCCAGGGCGGGCAGGAAGGCGAACAGTTTCATCGCCGAACCCGGTTGGCGCGTCATCTGGGTGGCATGGTTCAACTGTTCGGTATAGTAGTCGCGCCCTTCGATCATCGCCAGGATGCGCCCGGTTTTGTTTTCGATCATGATGGCGCCGGTTTGCTCCATGCCCTTGTCCGGATGATCCGGCGAGAAGTTTTCCGGATTTTTGGCGATTTCCTGCATGGCATCGTACATTTCTTTGTCGATGGTCGTGTAGATCCGGTAACCGCTCCGGTTCATCCACTCGATGGCATCCTGCACCAGGGAGGCGTTTTCCTTCCTGCGCAGGTCCTGCTCCGTCAAACCGGGGTTGGCCATCAGCAGGAGCTGCTCGGCCGCCCGCCGTTCCGCTTCGATCATCAGGTACGGATAGGTGGTGTAGGCTTTCTGCTTCGTTTCGGCGAGCGTCGCCTTGATGTTGAACTTCAGCGCCTCTTCATATTCCTTTTGCGTAATGGTGCCGGTTTTGAGCATGGCGGACAGGACGACCTTCTGGCGGTTTATGGCCTTTTCGAACCCTTCTTCGTCGAAACGGCCGTACCCGTCGTAGGCGGAATAATCGCTCGGCGCTTTCAGGAGTCCGGCGAGATAGGCGGCCTGGGCGATGTTCAGGTCGTTCAGGTCGTCCACGTCGAAGATGCCTTTTGCCGCCGATTTGATGCCGTACAGCTGATAGCCGCTGGAGCCGTTTCCGAAGGGCATTTTGTTCAGATATGCGAGCAGGATGTCGTCCTTCGTCATGATGCGCTCCATGCGCATGGCCAAAAACATTTCCTTGAATTTCCGTGCATCGGTTTGCTCGAGGCTGAGAAAGACGCGGCGGGCCAATTGCTGGGTGATCGTGCTGCCGCCGGTTTGCGTGCCTTCGTTCAAAAATTTCTGTTTCGCGGCACGCAGCGTGCCGACGAGGTCGATCCCGAAATGCCGCTCGAATCGGAAATCTTCCACCGATATGAATGCGTCCCGCACGTGTTGCGGGATTTCCTTGATCGATTCCACCAGGCGGCGATCTTCGGAGGAGCGCAGTTGGCCGATCAGCGTGCCGTCGTTGAAATAGACAAAGCCGGTTTGGTTATATTGGTTGATGGCGGCCAACATGTCTTCCGGCGAACGGACGGGCTCGTCCCGGACGAGCGCGGTGACGTAGCCGGCAACGAGGCCGGCGGCCAAAAATCCGCCCACCAGCCCGAATACGATCAGCCATTTGATGATGGTCCAAAGAATAAACAATGTTTGTTTGGCCAACAGGATGGATCTCTGTTTTCCGGTCAGCTTGTTTGCCATTTCGTATCCTCCTTGCGGAACAAACCCATTATAGCACAGCGGCGTCAGGGGATGAACAAGGAGTCGCCCCCGGTTTGACGGACTGCCTGGGCTGCGATAAACTAATGTTATTTGAAATCTTTTGAAAAAACGTCCGGCGGACGCGCGTATCCGGCCTTCGTGCATGCTCGTTTTCAATGCATTAATGACGCCGCCGGTCGGAAAAAGTTGCAGTTGGCAACGGGAGGAACCAGGCATGTCTACGATCAAATGGGAAGATCTCACCAACGGACAACGGGAAGAAGTGGAGCGTCAACTGGCCATTATCCGCCGCGGCACGGTGGAAATCGTTCCCGAAGAAGAACTGAAACTGAAAGTGGCGGAATCCGTCGTGACCGGCAGGCCGCTCAACGTAAAAATCGGGCTCGATCCTTCCAGCCCGGACATTCACGTCGGCCACACCGTGGCACTGCAAAAACTGCGCCAATTCCAGGATCTCGGGCATGAAATCCAGCTGGTCATCGGTGATTTCACGGGCATGATCGGCGACCCGACGGGCAAATCGGAAACCCGCAAGCAGCTCTCCCGGGAGCAGGTCGTCCGCAACGCGCAAACGTACCGGGAGCAAATTTCCAAGATCCTGAACCCGGACAAAATGAAAGTGTACTACAATTCCGAATGGTTGGCGAGCCTGACGTTTGCCGACGTGGTCAAGCTGGCGTCCCATGTGACCGTCGCCCGCATGCTGGAACGGGACGATTTCAGCAAACGGTACGGCAGCGGACAAGCCATCCACATCCACGAGTTTTTCTATCCGCTCATGCAGGGATATGATTCCGTTGCGCTGGAAACGGACATCGAACTCGGCGGCACGGACCAGAAATTCAACCTGCTGATGGGGCGCACCCTGCAGAGGGAATACGGCAAGCGGCTGCAGATCGCCATCATGATGCCGCTCCTGGAAGGCCTCGACGGCGTGCAGAAGATGAGCAAAAGCCTCGGAAACTACATCGGCATCGACGAGGAGCCCAACAACATCTACGGCAAGGCGATGTCGGTGCCGGACGAGCTGATGCTGAAATATTTCGAACTGGCGACGGATATCGGCAACGAGGAATTGGCGGAACTGCGGCACGGACTGGAGACGGGCGCCGTCCATCCGCGGGACGCCAAGATGCGGCTTGCCCGCACCTTCGTGCGCATGTACCATGGCGAGGAAGCGGCCCAAGCGGCGGAACAGCATTTCGTGACGGTGTTCCAGCAGCGCGCCCTGCCCGACGACATCGAGGAAAAGCAGATTCCGGCGGAATGGCTGGAAAACGGCCGCATCCGGCTCGTCAAGCTGCTGGTGGAACTCGGCCTTGTGCCCTCCGGCGGGGAAGCGCGCCGCAACATCCAGGCAGGCGGCGTGCGCCTGAACGAAGAGAAGGTGACGGACGTCATGTTCGAATACACCCCGGCCGACGGCGACGTCCTCCAGGTGGGCAAGCGGAAATTCGTGAAGATTCGCGTGGGTTGAGCGGACGTAACGCATCATGAAACGATGATGCTTGACTGGCAGTTCGAACTTCCGTTTTTTTAAGCATCGACTGAATTGTGATGCATGAAATGCAGTTCGCGATTCGCACGAAATGCATTTTGTGCATCACATTTTTTGCCAAGAGCCGATTTTCACCGGTTGAAGTGCATTTTGTACATTTCATTTTCGCATTTTGGGCTGAATCCGGGATTTTTCGCAAAATGCCATGCATGAAATGCAGTTTGTACCCCGTTTATTGCGAATCGACTGCAATGTGATGCATGAAATGCAGTTTACCCCGTTTATTGCGAATCGGCTGCAATGTGGTGCAAGAAATGCAATTCGTACTCCCGTTTATTGCGAATCGGCTGCAATGTGATGCATGAAATACAGTTCGCACCCCGTTTATTGCAAATTGACTGCAATGTGATGCATGAAATGCAGTTTACCCCGTTTATTGCGAATCGGCTGCAATGTGATGCATGAAATGCAGTTCACAACTCGGTTTTTTGCCGAATCAGTTGCGATTTGACGGATGAATGGCAGCCCACGCCGCCGATTTTCCCCAATGCAGCCGAATGAGGTACACAAAATGCACTTCGTCTCTGACGTGAAGTACATTTTGTGTACTTCATTTTGCGTTTATGGCGGGTTCGGGCAGTATGAAGTGCATTTCATGTACTACATTAATGAGATTTCGTTCAAAATGACCGTTTTTCGCGAAATGAGATCCATGAAATGCACTTCATTCCTCTTGTTTGCGCCGATGCGGCCGAATGAGGTACACAAAATGCACTTCGTCTCTGACGTGAAGTACATTTTGTGTACTTCATTTTGCGTTTTTTGCGGGATTGGGCAGTGTGAAGTGCATTTCATGTACTACATTAAAGAGATTTCGTTCATAACGGCCGTTTTTCGCGAAATGAGATCCATGAAATGCACTTCATTCCCGTTGTTTGCGCCGATCCGGCCGAATGAGGTACACAAAATGCACTTCGTCTCTGACGTGAAGTACATTTTGTGTACTTCATTTTGCGTTTATGGCGGGATTGGGCAGTATGAAGTGCATTTCATGTACTACATTAATGAGATTTCGTTCAAAATGACCGTTTTTCGCGAAATGAGATCCATGAAATGCACTTCATTCCCGTTGTTTGCGCCGATGCGGCCGAATGAGGTACACAAAATGCACTTCGTCTCTGACGTGAAGTACATTTTGTGTACTTCATTTTGCGTTTATGGCGGGTTTGGGCAGTATGAAGTGCATGTTGTGTGTCTCATTTCGCGTACGAAATGGGCCACGGCTTTGCAACATGCATTTTGCGCGCATCCTTTTGCGGTGTTGGAGAAATCGGGCGGATGAGCGTCCTGGTTTGCGGGCGGAACGGATCGGAGGACGGCCGCCGCCAGCACCATTTTCGTATTCTTGGAAAAAGGATTGACACCAAGGTGTATTAAGGGCATAATACAGTCATGTGGTGTATGAACCAATTAGTACACACACCTTGCGAGGGATTCGGCCTGATCAACCGAAGCTCCCGTGCAGGAAACAAACCGACGACAAAAAAGGATGGCGAAAACGGATAAACCGCGAGGAGACGTTCCGCGACGGGATTTGGGCCGGGCCGAAACCTGCGAGGAACAAGAATCCGACAGGCGACGTACCGGACCGAAACCTGCGCGGGGAACAAGAATCCGACGGGTGAAGGGTCAGGTCAAATTCGCGAGGAGGCAAAAAGCCGACGGGATTTGGACAGGGCCGAGACCTGCGCGGGGAACAAGAATCCGACGGGTGAAGGGTCAGGTCAAATTCGCGAGGAGGCAAAAAGCCGACGGGATTTGGACAGGGCCGAGTCCTGCGCGGGGAACAAGAATCCGACGGGTGAAGGGTCAGGTCAAATCCGCGAGGAGGCAAAAAGCCGACGGGATTTGGGCCGGGCCGAAACCTGTGAGGGCAAGAATCCGACAGGCGAGGGGTCAGGTCAAATCCGCGAGGATGCAAAAAGCCGACGGGATTTGGGCCGGGCCGAAACCTGCGATGAACAACCCGACAAGCCATGAGCGGATTGAAATCTGCGAGGAACAACAAACCGACGGGTTACGAAACTCGGCCAAACACGCGAGGGAATGAATCCGTAACAGGGGATGGTCCCGACCAACCGTGAGGCAAAGTGCGTGTGACAGGGGCAGCTGCGGCCAAACCTGCGAACAAGTCGCGCGGACGGGTGCGGCTCATCCGAAATCGGCGGTCAACGCAAGGAAAGCGAGGTGTCGGCATGGCGCCGGAAGATTGGCTTATGTTTGAATTCAATACCCGCGAGCCCGTGTATTTGCAAGTGGTCCGTCACTTCAAACAATGGATCGCGACGGGCAGGCTCAAGGCGGGGGACACGATTCCGTCGCGCCGCGAACTGGCGGTGCTGGCGAAAATCAATCCAAACACGGCGCAACGCGCCTACCGGGAAATGGAGGAACAACGGTTGATTGTCACGGAAGGAAATTCACCCAGCCGGATCACCGGGGATGAACGCATTCTGCGTTCCATCCGGACCGAACTCATCGAGGATGCGGTGGACCAGTTTCTGATGCTGATCAAACATATCGATGTCAGCACGGATGAATTGTTGGAGCTGATCCGGCAGAAACATGCGGTCAACCGAAGCGGGAGGGAGACGGAGCAATGATTGAAGTTCGGGACTTGCGCTTGCGCTATTTCCGCAAACCGGTGCTGAAGGGCGTCAGCTTCACCATGGAAAAAGGACAAATCACGTGCCTGGCCGGCCTGAACGGAGCCGGAAAATCGACGGTGCTCAAGGCGATCATGGGACTTGTTCCCCTGGACGGCGGGAGCATCCGGATCGATGGAACGGAGACGGCGCTGCATCTTGCCGGCAACCGGCGTGACCTGAACCGGTTCAGGGTGCAGCACGTGTCCTACATTCCCGATCGGTTGGCGATGCCCCCGTCCATGAAACTGTGGGAAGCGTTGCGCTTCATGGACGATTTTTATCCGGGCATCTGGAACGGCGGCAAAGCGAAGGAAATGATGACGTTCTTCGGGTTGGGAGAACGGGAACGGATCGCCAACCTGTCCAAGGGCAACGCCGCCAAGTTCAATCTGGTGCTCGGCCTGGCCCTGGATACGCCTTATGTGCTGATGGATGAACCGTTTTCCGGCATCGACCTGTTCAGCAGGGAAGCGATTGCCGAAGTGTTCAGCAACAGTTGGCTGGAAGACCGCGGCGTGCTGATCACGACCCACGAAATCCAGGAAGTGGAGCACCTGATCGACAAAATGGTCATGCTCAAGGACGGCGTCGTGGCGATGGCGTTTGACAGCGAAGAAATGCGGCTTGCCGAAAACAAATCGATCATCGACGTGATGCGGGAGGTGTATCGGCCGTGAAGGCGCTTCTGAAGCTGATCCATTTTGAAATCCACCGGTTTCGTTACATTCTGTTCGGATTGATGGGATTGACGGCGCTGGTGCAAATCGGGGCAACCGTTCTGATCGCCATCGGTGATCGGATGGAAAGGTTGGCCGAATACGCCAATCCGGAGGTTGTGCCCGGTCCCGTCAGCGTGCTGGAACCGCTGGCCAACAATCGGGGGCTTTACGGGTTTCCCGTGTTGATCTGCATTGTGACGTTGCTGCTTTACGTGTTTCTGATCTGGTACCGGGAGTGGTTCGGGAAGAGCACGCTCATTTACCGGCTGCTCATGCTGCCGATGCCGCGCCGCAACGTCTATTTGGCCAAATTGGCGGCGCTGCTCGTCTTCATCGGTTCGCTGCTGGCGCTGCAGCTCGTTTTGCTGCTGGTGATCCGCGCCGTGTTCAACGCCATCGTGCCGGACGAGTATTTGGTGGCCGCCAGTTTGGCCGATATGATCAATACGAATGAGGTGTTTCAGATCCTGCTCCCGCTTTCCCTTGAGTTTTTTGTCCTCTTTTACGGCATGGGCATCACCTGCGTGTTGGTGTTGTTCACCGCGGTATTGCTGGAGCGGGGCCGCCGTCCGCGTGGGACGTTCCTGGCGGCGGCGTATGCGGCCGGCATGACCGTATTGCTGGTGGGCACGATCGTGGCCCGAGCAGCGTCGCTGCATGAATGGCTGCATTTGTACGCTTATGAATTCACGTGGATTCTGGCGGGGATTTGGGTGATCGCGGCAGCCTTCGCCGTCTGGCTCGGCTTCCGCGCGCTGAACAGAACCGTATCGGTGTAAAAAAAGGGGTGCGACCATGAAACGATACTTGTTGTCGATCCTGCTTGCGGCGGCCGCCCTCGTCGGGATCGGAAGCTACTGCGTCTACGGGGCGATGAACCCGTATCCGGATTTTCGGATGGTGGTCAGGGAGGGAGACGAAAACCTGCTCGACGGCGCCATTTTCGGGGGCACCCTCGTGCGGGAATACGGAAGTTGGAAGTACGGCCGTTATTATGCGGAAGTGACGACGGAAGGGACCGAATACGAATTCGAGCGTTCCCTGTTCAAAAAGCGGAACCGGCATCCGCTCGAAGCGGAACTCGCCCCCGATGCGCACGCATTTCTGCGCGGCAAACGGCATCATGCGGTCAATTTCTATCTGGATGACCGGATGATCGTTTATGGCGAATTGGACACCCGGCAGGCCGGCGAACTGGAACGGGAAGTGACGGCCATGCTGGAGATGATGGACCTTGCGACCGGCAAGCGGACGGACATCCGGACCGTGCTGGAGGCGGGCACCCGGGAACGGTCGCCGTACCTGGCCGACGTACAGCGGTTCGGCGATGAACTCCACCTGTTCATCGAGATGGAGAACCAATATCGGGTGTACGTGCTGACGTTCGAAGGCCGATTGGTCCGAAAGGTGGATGTGCAACTTCCGCTCGGACCGGAAGAGGAAGGGACGCACCGGCGCGTGTGGCTGGCGTCCAACCACCGGCCTCACGCGGCGAAAGGCGTCGTCGGCATCCAGGTCATGACCTACGGCCGGAAAACCGCGCAACCGACGTCCCCTATGCCGGCGGACATTTACGGAGACGAGGCCGCCAATTTCGTGATCGACACGAACGGTGACGCGCTCTCCCGGGTGGACCTGTACGTATATGATTATGCGGAAGAACGCATTCGCCCGGTGGGCACATTGCACGCGGAAGATGCGCTGGAAGCCGGCCGCTCCATCTCGAACCAGATGACCGACACGCATCATCACCTCGTGTGGCATGATTCGAACCAGTTGCGAATCAAACAGATTTCCCTCTCGGACGGCAGCGTCCGGACGTCCGGCTGGACGGCCGATCAACTTGGCGGCTCCATCGGCTACGTGACGCTTCATGACGGGAAGGTTTACGTGCTGGCCGTCGACGGAAACGGGTATGAGAAACATTTCGCCGTAAACATTTTTGACCTGGACAGCTCCGCGATGGTCGGCAAGGCCGGGATCGAACCGACAATCGTGACGGTTGGCGACGTTTCCGAAACCCTCTATTTGCATGGATTGGTTTTCCGATGAACACGGCGGACGTGCTGCGAAAATGGGAAACGTACGCCTATCGGCTCGCGTTCCACATCACGCGGGAAGAAAGGCGGGCGGCGGCCATGGCGGCGGAGGCGCTCTTCGCCTCCCGCCTTCGCCTCGCAAACGCCGCAACGGAAAGCGAAGCGGAAGCGGAGTTGAGACGCGCGGTGCTCAGGCAGGCCGTAGCCGCCATCTGCGATTGCCTGGAGGGGAGGGGACGGGGCATGGATGGCGAACGGTCCCCTGAGGCAACAAAAAACGGTTCTCCGATTTGAGGAGAACCGTTTTCTTTGTGGCGGTGTTCCGCAACCATTAACGGCTGTAGAACTCGACGATTTGCCGTTCGTCAATTTCCTGCGGCAGTTCGGCGCGCTCGGGCAGACGAACGTATTTGCCTTCCATGTTTTTCTCGTCGTATTCGAGATAAGGATGCAGGTAGTTGCGGGCTTCCAGCGCTTCCTTGACGGATTTCAGGCCGCGGCTTCTTTCCCGCAGGCTGATCACGTCGCCGGGCTGGCAGGTGTAGGACGGAATGTCCACTTTCTTGCCGTTGACGGTGATATGGCCGTGGGCGACGAGCTGGCGTGCGCCGGCACGGGAATTGGCAAAACCGAAACGGTAAACCAGGTTGTCCAGCCGGCTTTCCAGCAGGATCATGAAGTTTTCGCCGACGATGCCCTTCATCTTGTTGGCGCGAAGGTACAGGTTGTGGAATTGCTTTTCGCTCAGGCCGTACATGTGGCGCAGCTTTTGCTTTTCCATCAGCTGCATGCCGTAGCCGCTGAGCTTTCTGCGTTGGCCCGGGCCGTGTTGGCCGGGAGGGAAGTTGCGTTTCAGTTCTTTGCCGGTTCCGCTCAGGGAGATGCCCAGGCGCCGGCTCAATTTGAATTGCGGTCCTGTATAACGAGCCATGGATCTGTTGCTCCTTCTTTTGACATAGTCAATTGAGCGGTACCCGTAAGGGCTTGCCTGGACGAATGTCCGGCGGCGATGCCGTCCGTAAGAGCGGGAAAAAATCAGCCGCTGTCCCGCTCCGTTCGTGCCAGTGAGGGTGAATCAAGCCGTTCGATGTACTCGACACCTTATTTTATAGGAACCTCTTGCGGAATGTCAATAAGATCGACGATAATTGTTGTGGCTCATGCTTTTTTATTGTATGATTACCCCTAGAATAGGAAAAAAGCATTATTTCCCTTTCTGATTCAACATTCCCAAAAGAGCCGACGCCGAGTTGTTTTTCCACGTTGTACAAGGTGTACGAGGAGTTATCCGAATGCAAGACAGGTCCTTGCAAGAAGAATCGCATATCAGCCCGGAAATGCGGTTGAGCATGGCCAGCTCGCTGCTCGCGGAAATCGACGTCAGTCAGGTGTTGGAGAAAACCGTGGAATGGATGAATGCCCGTTTTGCGGCGGACCGGTACGACGTGCTTCTTTCGCAGGATCAGAGCTATCAGCATCATTCGGTCAAACCGCTTTACATCCGCAATCCGCAAACCGATTTGTGTTGCCGGGCGTTCATCGAAGGGCACATGTCGGTCGCCGGATCGCCCGATGTGCTGGAAGCCGCCGCTCCGCTCAAGGGCAAGCAGGGCATTTACGGCGTCATCCATCTCCGTTTTCCCGATGAAGCCGGCAGACAGGACGCATCGGAAGATTTGGCCTACCTTCGCATTTTGGCGGAATACGCCGGCACGGCTTTCGAAATTGCCCGTCTGTACGAGCAATCCAACAAACTGGTCAAGGAACTGCAGATCATCAACGAGCTGACCAAAAATCTCAACAAAAGCCTGCACCTTGGCGACATTCTGGCGATGGCCAACCAGGAACTGCTCGACGTGTTTTCCGCGGAATACAGCTGCATGCTGCTTGCCGACACTTCCCGCCGGCAGCTCGTCGTGAAGGCGTGCAACATGCCGGAGCTTCTTGACCAGGCCTTCAACATCCAGTACGGCTTTGCCGGCACGATGTTCAGGACGAATGAACCGATCATCGTTTCCGAATACGTTCCGGGTCACCACGCGGAGTCGAAACTGATGGAACTGACCGGCGGACGCTCGCTGCTCGGCGCCCCCATCATGGTCGGCTCGGAATCGATCGGCGCCATTTTGCTTGTCCATACGAAGCCGAACCATTTTTCGTTTGACCAATTCAAACTGCTGCAAATGCTGGCAGGCAATGTGGGACTGTCCGTGTCGAACGCCTATCTCCATGCCGAATTGCGCAAGATGGTCATCACCGACCAGCTGACCGGGCTTTTTGTCAGGCATTATTTGTACGAGCAGATCGAAGTGATGCAGAAACGGGACGCCTGCGGGTCCCTGATCGTCATGGACGTGGACAATTTCAAAACGTTCAACGACCAGTACGGCCATCAGGTCGGCGACCGGGTGTTGATCCAGATCAGCGAAATCGTTCGCCGCAACATCCGCAACACCGACATTGCCGCTCGCTGGGGCGGCGAGGAGCTGGCCGTCTACCTGCCCCACCAGAACAAGACGCAAGCCCGCGAAGTGGCGGACCGGATCCGCAGGATGGTCGAGGCCAACAGCGACCCGAGCGCCACGGTATCGTGCGGAATTGCCGATTGGCACCGGGATGACGGGCGAATCAACGTTGACAGCCTGTTCCATCGCGCTGACATGGCCCTGTACGTGGCAAAAAATTCGGGCAAGAACACGATCCGCGTCTCCGATGGCGAGTGAATCGGCCCGGAACCGGGTGCCGGCTTCACCGCCGCTTTGCAGCCGGCGGCTCTTCGGCGAAACGAACGCAGTCCGATGGCGCGATGCCCGCCGCGGAAAGACTGCGCGCAGCGGCCGCCGCGGGATTCCTGCGCATCATCCGCTGCATAACGGTATCGGCTTCCGGTTACCCTAACGGCAAAAATGCCCTTCGAAAGGAAGCTGAACCGATTGCACAAAGACAGCCACGCAGACCGCAGTTGTCCCTGCCTGATGGCCGGGGCGCTCGGTCTTTGTTTTCTGGCGGTTTCCGTTTTTGCGGCCGGCTGCGCGGACGATTCCGGCGAAGCCGACGCCCGGCGGCTGCTGTCCAGGTCGCTGGCGGTCATGGAAGAAAAGGGTTTGTCGATCGTTCCTGATGTCACCGGAGCGAACGACATGATTGCCCGGCAGAGCATCGCGGAGTGGCGTCCGTTCACGCAGGTCGCGGATTTGGAGCGGCAAGCGGCTTCCGTTTCCCTGGCGGGAGGCGGCGCGCGAAGCCGTGAAGCCGAACTGTTGATCCATCTGAAGCCGGAAGCGGCGAAGGCGATGCTGAAACGGCGGCTCGTTGCCGAACTGGAGGCGGTCAGGGAAGAAAACCGAACCTTGCTGCCCGACGGGGAAGAGGGCGGCGGGACGGATCTTGCCGGGCGAATCGGCGAGCGGCTTGCCGAGGCGGAGAAGGAGCTTGCCGACATGCTCGCGGAGGCGGAGGTGGAGACGGTCATCCGGATGCGGGTGGACCGGAAGTCCGCCGTACCGTCGGATTTGCGGATGGAGACCCGGATCGTCCGGCCGGCGAAGGCGTTGTCCGCCTCGGGAAACAACGGCGCCTCGTACGGGAGAACCGCGGCGAACGGGCTTTCCGGAAACGAAATCGGCGATGATCCGAATGCCGGGCCGCCGACGATGGTCCAGGAAACGATCAGCGATGCATTCACCATCACAACGAACATGAACGACAGGAGAGGATAAGGATGAAGGATCCGCGTTTGCAACAACTGGCGAGGAATTTGGTGCGGTATTCCGTTCGGGTCGCGCCGGGAGAAAACGTGCTGATCGAGATGATCGGCAACGAAACGGAGTTTGTCAAGGCGCTGGTGGACGAAGTGGTGGAAGCGGGCGGGCGGCCTTACGTGGACCTGGTGGACCGTTCCGTGCTGAGGCGCATTTTGTTCGGCGCGACGGAAGCCCATATGCGCGAACTGGGCGAAATCCAGTTGGCGCGGATGGAGCGGATGCAGGCGTTCATCGGCATTCGCGCCGGATCCAACGCCAGCGAGCTGGCCGACGTGCCGCAGGAGAAGATGAAACTGTACGAGACGCTGGTTCAACAGCCGGTGCACATGGAGCGCCGGGTCAAACATACGAAATGGGTGGTCCTTCGCTATCCGAATCCGTCCATGGCCCAGTTGGCGAGCATGAGCACGGAAGGGTTCGAAGACTTTTACTTCAAAGTTTGCAATTTGGACTATTCCGTCATGTCCAAGGCGATGGATCCGCTCAAGTCGCTCATGGACAGCACCGATCGCGTGCGCATCAAGGGCCCGGGCACGGATCTCACCTTCTCGATCCGCGGCATCGGTTCCGTCAAATGCGACGGGCACCGCAACATTCCGGACGGGGAAGTGTACACGGCGCCCGTGCGGGATTCCGTGAACGGCACGATCGCCTACAACACGCCTTCCGTCTACGGCGGGGTCACCTTCGAAAACATCCGCTTCCGGTTTGAAAACGGCAAAATTGTCGAAGCGGAGGCCAACGATTCAAAGCGGCTGAACGAAATTCTGGACACCGACGAAGGGGCCCGCTACATCGGCGAGTTCAGCATCGGTTTCAACCCCCACATCCTGCATCCGATGAAGGACACCCTGTTTGACGAAAAGATCGCGGGAAGCCTGCACTTCACGCCGGGCCAGGCTTACAAGGAAGCGGACAACGGCAACCGCTCCGCCGTGCATTGGGATCTCGTGCTCATCCAGCGGCCGGAGTTCGGCGGGGGCGAAATCTGGTTTGACGACCGCCTGATCCGCAAGGACGGCCGGTTCGTCATCCCCGAGCTTGAACCGCTCAATCCCGAATATTTGGCGTGAGCAGGGATGATGGTTTCCGGAAAAAAACATACGGAGGGAAAGCCGGCCGGGCGCATTCCTCGCGGGCGAAACCGTTCCGCCCCGGGGAGTGCCCCGGTTTTCGCCGTGCAGGAAAATGATGCTTGCTTCGTTATGGGATTCCACTTATGATTAGGGTAGGAAGCAAGTGGAGGATAAACTGTCAGAGGAGGATTTGTCCATGGCAACGAACAAAAATGCCGCCATCGTCGAAATTTCGCAAACCGCCAGCCGCTTTACTTCGTCCATCGTTCTGAAGTACGAGAACAAATACATCGATGTGAAAAGCATCCTCGGGCTGTTCACGACGTTGGTCGGATCGAGCGAATATGAACTGCATGTGCACGGCCCGGATGAAGAGCTGGCCAAGAAAGAAATGATCGAAGTGTTCGCCAAGCACGACCTGAAAGTCAAGCTGGCCGAATAATTCGGTCATTTTGGGACCGGTCCCTTGTGCATTCTCACGATATCGTCTAAACTAATAAGGAAGAGCAAAGCACCGTGAGCGCTAGGGGGATCCGGATGGCCACACCCGAAGTTTCTTTGGATATATATAGCAAAGCGCTGACCCTTCTCCAGGAGGACGCCGACAAGATCGAAAAATTGATCGAAGTCCAGATGGAGACGTTGACCAACCGGAGATGTCCGCTCTACGAGGAAGTGTTGGACACGCAGATGTACGGACTTTCCCGGGAGATTGATTTTGCCGTGCGCGTCGGACTCATTTCCGAACATTTGGGCAAGGAGATCATCAACAGGCTTCAGCGCAATCTGGATGTTTTGTATGAAGCCTTGAACAACAAGCCGGACGAATCGGCCGACTGACAGGAACCGGTTGTCCGGAATGCACGACACATCGCCATGACGAAAGCCCGCGGGTTCGCGGGCTTTTTTGTTTTTCCGGCCGGCAAACGGCGGACGCGCCGGTTTGCATTTGCCGCCTTCCATCCTTTAGAATGGAATGGAAACGAAGGAAAGTCATGCGTTTGGATACATAAAGAACAAGGCTCACGAAGCCGAAGGAGGAGATCGAGCGTGAACGAGGAGCGTGCGGATGGCACCATCCGGATCGCCGATGACGTCGTGGCGACGATCGCGGCGCTGGCAGCGGTGGAAACGCCCGGCGTGGCATCCATGTCCGGCGGTATTTCCGAAGGGTTTGCAAAGCGGCTCAGCGGCAAAAACGTGCAAAAAGGCGTCGCCGTCGAAGTCGGAACGGAGGAAGCGGCCGTCGATTTGCGGGTCGTCATCCAATACGGCAAAAAGATCGACGACGTATGCCGCGAGGTGCAACTGAACGTCAAGGAAGCCGTGGAAACGATGACTGGCTTGAAGGTGAAGGAAGTCAACGTCAAAGTGGAGGGCATCGCTTTCCGGGAGGACGGAAAAAATCCCGCCGGAGAGCGGGATTCCTAGGAGGTGACGGCCGAAAGGCCGTCGCTTTTTTGCTTTTCGAGCTTGTTGTTTTCACGGGAGATGCAAAGCAGGATCCCCACGGCGAACATGCTGGACAGGAGGGACGATCCTCCGTAGCTGATGAACGGCAGCGTGACGCCGGTGATCGGAATGGCGCCGGTGACGCCGCCGAGGTTGACGAGCGCCTGGAGGAAGAAGAGCATCACGATGCCGGCTCCCATCAGCGTGCCGGACAAGTCCTGGCAACGAAGGGCCACCAGCAGGGCACGCCACAGGAACAGCAGATACACCAGCAAAAAGATGGAGGCGCCGATGAAGCCCAATTCCTCCCCGATCACGGCAAAGATGAAGTCGTTGTGGGCGTACGGGAGATAATGCAGTTTCTGGATGCTGCGTCCGAAACCGGCGCCCGACAGTCCGCCGTGCCCGAGGGCATACCACGACTGGATGAGATGGTACCCGTCGCCCTGCGCGTCTTTCCACGGATCGAGAAACGAGGTCAGGCGGCGGATGTGGTGGCTTTTTTGACCGTTGTCATTGAAAAACAGCTCGCGAATGATCGCTCCTCCGGCCACCACCGCGGCGGCTCCGGCCAGGGCGAACAGGTGGCTGAAGCGGGCGCCGCCGATCATGATGACGACGCACGCCGTCGCGAATACGATCATCATGGAGCCGAGGTCGTTTTGCAGCACGATGAGAAAACAGACGGCTCCGACGACGATGAGAACGGGCAGCAGCCCGTTTTTGAATTCCCGGAACTTCTCCCCTTTTTTGGGGATGATGGTTGCAAGATAAGCCAAAAGTCCAATCTTCGCCAATTCGGTCGGCTGCAAACCGATCGGTCCGTAGCGGAACCAGCTTCGCGCGCCGTTGGCCTCTTCCCCGAAGATAAGGACGAGCACGAGCAAAAGGAACGTGAAAAGAAAAAACGGGACGAACCATTTTTTCAGCGTGGCAAAGGGAATGTTCATGACGACGAACATGACCGCGATGCCAAGTGCGGCAAATATCGCCTGCTTCTTCGTGTAGAGCAGCGGGTCTTCCTTGTAGGTGATGCTGTAGCTGGCGCTGAACACCATCACGAGTCCGAAACCGACCAGCGCGATCGTCAGAAACAGGAGGATAAAATCCGGTGTTCCTCTCCTCGTCGTACTCATGGCGGCACGCTTTCCGTTACGCCAGGCTGTTCTTCAGTTCGTCCAGTTTCCGGCGGGCTTGTTTCAGCACGGATTCGGAAATCGGCGAATCGTAATCAAGCCCGTGGGGGAAAGTGGCCCGGCCGATGTAGGCGACTTCGATGGCCAGGACGGCTTCCGGATCTTCCAGCTTGCCTTCGACGGCCCGCGTATTGATGCGCAGATAATAGTCGTTTCCGTCTTCGGTAATTTTGTAGTCGTACGTGGCGCGATTGTATTCCCACTGCCATCTGACGAAACCAAGCTTGTCCGTTACGTCGTCGAGGTGGGCGAGTTCGCTTTTGATGCCGTCAAGGCCGGTGTTTTCCAGGATCATGTCAAAGTTCCTCCCTCAAAATAAACCTTCCTTCATGATAGTATGTTATCATGAAGAAAACAAGCGAAATCAGGGGAAAACGATGATCGACAAACTCGGAGAGTTGGACCAGCTTTATCCACGGATGGTGGAATGGCGGCGGCATTTGCACGCACATCCGGAGCTGTCTTTCCGGGAGAAGGAAACCGCCGACTTCATTGCCGGACGACTCACCGAATGGGGCATTGACGTGCGGCGGGGATTTGCCGGCAACGCGGTGCTCGGCGTGCTGGAAGGCGCAGCGCCGGGGCCGACCGTCGCCCTGCGCGCGGACATTGATGCGCTGCCCATCCAGGATGAGAAAACGTGCGCCTACGCTTCGAAAGTGCCCGGCGTCATGCATGCATGCGGGCATGATGCGCATACCGCGCAACTGCTTGCAGTTGCGAACTGGTTCGCATCCCGGCGCGGGGAGCTGAAGGGCAGGCTGCTTTTTCTGTTTCAGCATGCGGAAGAGATATCACCCGGCGGCGCCATCGAAGTGTTGGAATCCGGCGTGCTGGACGGGGTGAAGGCGATTTATGGCGTCCATCTGTGGACGCCGTTTGAAACCGGCCATGTATATGGAAAGGAAGGCCCGGCGATGGCGGCCGCGGATGAATTCCGCATCACGGTCAGGGGCCGGGGCGGGCACGGCGGGCTTCCCCACGAATCGGCGGATCCGATCGTGGCGGCTGCCCATCTGGTCACGGCGCTGCAAACCGTCGTCAGCCGCAACGTGAGTCCGCTGCGCCCGGCCGTGTTGTCCGTCTGCATGATCGAGGGCGGCACCACGTTCAACATCATTCCCGATTCCTGCTCGATGAAAGGAACGGTGCGCACCTTCGATGCCGGAGACCGCCGCGACATGGAACGCCGCATCGGCGAAATGGCATCCCTTACGGCCGGAGCGTTCGGCATGGATGCGGAGTTGACCTTCATCCACGGCTTTCCGCCCCTCGTCAATCACGGTCCTGAAATTGCCCGGTTTCGCCGGATCGGCGTGCAGCTGTTCGGCGAGAAGCGCGTTCACGACATGGAGCCGCTGATGGCCGGCGAAGACTTTGCCCGTTATCTGGAACGCATGCCCGGCGCTTTTTTGATCGTCGGGGCCGGAAACCGCGAAGCGGGCATCGTGCATCCCCACCATCATGCGCGGTTTGACATTGACGAGCGGGCGATGCCGATTGCCGCCAAATTGCTGGCCGGCATGGCGCTGGATGCGCTGAATGACGGTTGACGATCGTCACTGACAGTTTTGGCGGTTTGGTGATGAATCGGGTGAATCAGGCATAAGGATGACATGGCGGCACATGTGCTTGACGGGTTCGATTTGGCCGGCGCGCTTCGAATGTTGGCTGTTTCCCCGGAAGCCATGCCGGCCGGGCCGCGGGATGCTCGGGATCCGCGTTGCACATCCGGCAAGGCATGCCTTGTGCCGCCTCCAATACGGCCTGCGCAACACCGGCGAGCTTCGCCTGATCCGGCGAGTTCGCCGTTTTTGCATGGAACGGGAGCCCCCGAGCCACACTAAGACACGGAAAGGGGGCTCTCATCATGCCAAAAATCAGGGATTTGATGACCCGGGACGTCATCACGGTCAGCCTGAAGGACAATGTTTATGAAATAGCCGTCAAAATGCGGGACAACGACATCGGATTCATTCCCGTCGTGGAGGGCAAACAGGCCATCGGATGCGTGACCGACCGGGACCTGGTCATCCGCGGATACGCCGAAAAACATTCCGGATCGACGTCGGTGGAGACGGTCATGACCAAACCGTGCGTCAAAGTGTCGCCGGACATTACGGCGGATGAAGCGGTACGCATCATGGCCGAAAAGAAAATCCGGCGCCTCGTCGTGGAAGAAAACGGCCAGCTTGTCGGCGTCGTGGCAATCGGCGATTTGGCGGTGCGCGACAAATTGCGCCATGAAACCGGCGAAGCGCTCGGCGAAATTTCCGAGCCCGGCCTCGAACCCGTCGGCAGCCGGTGAAGGCAAGTTGCGGCTTTATTGTTTATGGCGTGCCGGCATTTGCGGTTGACAGGCCGGCCACAAGGCATGACAGGCGCGGGAAGCGCCGGACCGTCGACGCGAGGCGTCGGCGGTTTTTTGTTGTCCGGGTTCGGGGATTGGGGGTTGTCCGGTTTGTCCGACGAAGGCGCTGTCAGTTGATCTTGGCATCTTTTTGGCAACCGTAAAGTCCGGCAAATGGCAGTATGTTCGTTGCTTCATGGCTTGAATGGCCATCTCCCTCCACGCGCGCCGTGCGTTGGGCGTTTCGTTCCTCAAGGTTGGTTGGCCGTTTGGCCGAAAGTCGGACTTGACGCAAACGAAAGGCGATTTTTTCGTCTCTCGGTGCGGATCGGCGGCCTTTGGTGGACGTGAGAGACGATATTTTCGTCTCTCGGTGTGGATCGGCGGCCTTTGGTGGACGTGAGAGACGATTTTTTCGTCTCTCAGTGTGGATTGACGGCCTCCGGCGATGATGAGAGACGATATCTTCGTCTCTTGGGGTGGAGTGACAGCCTTCGGCGATGGTGAGAGACGATATTTTCGTCTCTCAGTGTGGATTGACGGCCTCCGGCGATGATGAGAGACGATGTTTTCGTCTCTCGGTGCGGATCGGCGGCCTTTGGTGGACGTGAGAGACGAAATTTTCGTCTCTCAGGGTGGATCGATGGCCTTTGGTGGACATGAGAGACGATTTTTTCGTCTCTCAGTGTGGATTGACGGCCTCCGGCGATGATGAGAGACGATATTTTCGTCTCTCGGTGTGGATTGATGGCCTCTGGCGACGGTGAGAGACGATATTTTCGTCTCTCGGTGTGGATTGATGGCCTCTGGCGACGGTGAGAGACGATATTTTCGTCTCTCGGTGTGGATCGATGGCCTTTGGTGGACGTGAGAAACGATATTTTCGTCTCTCGATGCGGATCGGCGGCCTTCGGCGATGGTGAGAGACGATTTTTTCGTCTCTCGGTGTGGATTGATGGCCTCTGGCGACGGTGAGAGACGATATTTTCGTCTCTCGGTGTGGATCGATGGCCTTTGGTGGACGTGAGAAACGATATTTTCGTCTCTCGGTGTGGATCGATGGCCTTTGGTGGACGTGAGAAACGATATTTTCGTCTCTCGATGCGGATCGGCGGCCTTCGGCGATGGTGAGAGACGATTTTTTCGTCTCTCGGGGTGGAGTGACAGCCTCCGGCGATGGTGAGAGACGATATTTTCGTCTCTCAGGCTGGATCGATGGCTTCTGCCAATCTCCGGAGGGCGTAAGACCCGAAAAAATCGGGTTTCAAGGGTGATGGTACACCTCCGGAGGGCGTAAGACCCGAAAAAATCGGGTTTCAAGGGTGATGGTACACCTCCGGAGGGCGTAAGACCCGAAAAAATCGGGTTTCAGGGGCGATGGTGGCCCTTCGGAGAGCGTGAGACCAAAAAAATCGAGTTTCAGCCAAATTGTCCGCCTCGGGCGGGTTTTTCGGAAAAATGGGGATACTGGGAACGATGGACACATGACGAAACCGGCCGAAAATCGGACGCAAGACGGTATCGGCCAAGAAAGGATGTCGTTGCCCATGCATCGCCCGGTTCCCGTTTTTGTGCAAAGGGACTTCACGGTGTACGCCGATTCCCGGCATTCGGATTATCCGCAGATCAGCGCGCGGCTTGCCCGGTTCACGGAACTGGTCAAAAGCCCGGAATACGGCATGCACGTGTTCCGCATGACTCCGGTCACCCTTTGGCAGGCCGCCGCCAACGGCCTCACGGGCGAACGGATCGCCGAAGAACTGGGCAGCCTGGATCCGGAAGGCCTGACCGATGCGATGAAAGCGCATTTGATCGAAGTTGCGGGCCGCTACGGCCGGCTGGTGCTGGAGGAAGACGGGGAGCATTTGCGCCTCTCGGCGGCGGATTGGCAGACGATGGAGAAGATTTGCTCCCTGAAAACGGTGGCGGCCTACGTCAACCGGCGTTCGGATGCCGTCAGCGTCACGGTTCGGCGGGAACATCACGGGGAATTGAAGCGGGAACTGACCCGGGCCGGCTATCCCGTGATCGACCGCACCCGGTGGTTTCACGGTGAGCCCCTTCCGCTCAGCCTGGATGAAAATCGCGTGACGCTCAGGGATTACCAGTGCGAGGCGGTCGAGGCGTTTTGCCGGGTGGACGGGGAAGCGGGGGGCGTCATCGTGCTGCCGTGCGGAGCGGGAAAAACCGTCACGGCGATCGGCGTGTTGGCAAGGCTGCAATGCGAGGCGCTGATCCTGACGGGCAGCGTGACATCGGTCCGGCAATGGAAAGCCGAACTGCTCGGGAAAACGAACGCGAAGGAAGACTGGATCGGCGAGTACGCGGGCAGAAGCAAACAGGTGCGGCCGATCACCATCGCCACGTACCAGATGCTGACAAGCCGGGACGGCAAAGGGGACAAACGGCATCTGGATCTGCTGTGCCGGCGAAACTGGGGCATCATCATCTATGATGAAGTGCATCTGTTGCCGGCTCCCGTTTTTCGCCTTACCGCCGATGTCCAGACGTCCCGCCGCCTCGGACTCACCGCGACCCTTGTCCGGGAAGACGGCCGGGAGGAGGACGTGTTTTCCCTGATCGGGCCGAAACGGTTCGACCTCACCTGGCGCTCGCTGGAATCGGAAGGGTATTTGGCGCGGGTGCAATGCGTGGAAGTGTCGGTTCCTTTTTCAACCAAGGAAAGCATGCGCTATCTGGCGGCCGGAAAAAGGGACAAACACCGCATCGCGGGGGAAAATCCGCTCAAACTGGAGGTGGCGGCGGAACTTGTCAGGCGGCACATGGACGGGAAAATTCTCGTGATCGGCCAGTACCTGGACCAGCTCCGGCAGCTGGCCGCCCGCCTGTCCGCCCCGATGATTTCCGGACGCACGCCGCAAAACCGGCGGGATGAGCTGTATCGCGCTTTTCGCGACGGAACGTTGAACGTGCTGGTCGTCTCGAAGGTGGCCAATTTTGCCGTCGACCTTCCGGAAGCCTCGGTGGCGATCCAGGTGTCGGGCGGCTTCGGCTCGCGCCAGGAGGAAGCGCAGCGGGTCGGGCGCATCGTGCGGCCAAAACGGGACGGCCGGGAGGCGTGGTTTTACACCCTCGTGACGGAAGGCAGCTGTGAAAAGGAGTTTGCCCGGCAGCGGCGGCGCTTTCTCGTCGGGCAGGGATATGCCTACCGGGAAGCGCGGGGCGAGGACTATCTGGCGGGGAAGCCGGATTGGCAAACGGAAGCGGTTGGAACACAGGCATGGCCGAAAACGGCGGACGAAACGAGCGGATAGATCGGTTTGCCGGATGGCCGGACCGAACCGGCCAGACCATGGTCATTGCTGAAATCGACGGATGAACCAGGACGACGGAAAGGAGATGAATGGCGGACGGCATGGAACGGATGACGGCGACCTTGCCGACGGCAAAAGACTCGGACAGCAGAAACCAAGTTTTGGAGGAAGGAGGGTTGGCCGGGGAAGAACGCCGGTTGCTCGCCCGGCTGTGTCTTCTGCCGCCCGGCCCGGTTCCCGGTGAACGGCTGGAGCGGCTGCTCATGCCGCACGCGGGAAGGGCGGAAACGAGGGCGATGCTGAACCGTCAGGCGGAAGCCGGTTGCGTGCGGCTGGTGCGCAACGTTTCCGGTGATACGCTGGTTGGCCTTGTCCCGGAGAAACTGACGGATCTTCATCTTCGCCTGTTCGGCCCGCTTCCGCTTGCCGGGACGCCGGTTCGTGAGGAAAGCCGGGAAGCGAAAGCCGATTTGGTGCTGGACATGGTCACCCTGCTCGGCCTCGCGGCTGACGGGCCGGCGAAACTGTCGGGAAAGGGCGGTTTGCCGAAACGGATCGGGGAATCATGGGCGAACCGGTTGACGTTGACGGTCGAGTCCGGCCGCCGGATTGTCGCCGGCAGGCGGGCGATGCTGACGCTGCCGGACAATGCGGCGGTGGTGCTGGACCTGCTGCTTCGCGCCGGCCTGGTCGCGATCCGGGACGGATGGCTGGAGCCGTCGGCGGATGCCGTCGCCGGCTGGATGGGCAAAGGCGACACCGGGATGCGGAAGGCTGCCTATTTGCTGTGGTTGCGTGCCTTTGCGCCGGAACATCCGCTGGCCCGCCACGTCGCATGGCTGCTTCCCGCCGTTCCGCAAGGTTCATGGGTGGACTGTGCGGCACTGGAACGCGCGTGGCGGGACGGCCTGTCCGCCCTCGGACTGGACGGCGGGGACACGGCGGGGTGGATCGAACAGCTGGTACCGCTGCGGGAAGCGGGGTGGCTTGCCTTCGGCGAAACGCCGGACGGGGCGACGGCCATTCGCCCGATGTATCCGCTGTCGACGGAAGACGAGGGAAGCAGCCTGCCCGGGTTTCCGTTCGGAGGGCCGCTTTACGTCCAGCCGGATTTCGAACTTTTGCTGCCGGCCGGCGGTTCGTACGCGCTGCATGCCGTGCTGGAAAGATTCGCCGACCTGGCGGCAGGGGGACGGATGCACGTGTACCGGCTGACGGGGCGTTCGGTGAAGCGGGCGCTCGGCCGGGGATGGTCTGTAAAAACCATACTGGACGTTCTCGGGCATGCGGCGGCGGGCGGTGTGCCGGAGGAAGTGGTTCGCGGGATCCGGGACTGGGAAAAGGCGGCTCACCGGTTTCGGGCGGAACCGGCGGTCCTTTTGCGTTTTTCCGATGCCGAATCGGCGGATCTGTTCGCCGGTCTGGAAGCGTTCCGTCCGCTGCTCAGGGATGACAACCGGCTGTCTCCCGGCATTTTCGTGCTGCGGGAAGCGGAATGGGTGACGTTCCGCGAAGCTGCCGGACGGGCGGGGGAAGAAGTGCCGGACATTCGGCTGCCGGCGGCAGGGGTCCGGAACGGGGCGAAAAAACCGGGCCGGCCGGAAAGCGTTCGTTTTTCCGGCATCTCTCCTGAAGACGGCGGCCAACCGGATGCGCCGGGCGGAGTCGGCGAATCCGCGCCGGATTCCGCACCCGGTTCCATGTCCGGATCCGATCGCGCCCCCCGGCCGTCCGATTTCCGCCTGGCCGTCGTCAAGGCGATTTTGGCGCGCCGTCAACCGGGAAGTCCGGCAGCGGATCATCCGAACACCGACAGCGCCGGCAAAACCGGGCCAGCGACAAACGGCGCGTGCGGGGGCAAATCTCCGGACATGGCCGTGCAAGAAGCGGGCGACCGTGCCGCCGCAGGCGGCGAAACGTCTTCGGAAATGCCTGTGCAAGAAACGGTTGGCCGCGTCGCGGCAGACAGGGGAATATCCCCGGAAATGCCTGCGCAAGAAGCGGCCGACTTCCGTCCCGATCCGCCGCCCGGCCTGTTTCCTTCCCCTTACGGCCTCGACGGTTACCGGCCCGCCCCCAAATGGCAAACCGAGGAACTGTTCCCCGGCTTCCGGGAAGTGCCGTCCGCATGGTGGAAGGAGCGTTGCGGCGGCCATCCGTCCACCAAATTGCGCATGCTCCGGCAGGCGATGAAGTGGGGCTGCCGGGTGGAAGTGGAGCGTACAGGGCAACCTTCGGGGACCCGTCAGGCGTTCACGTTTCTCGTCACCGAACTTGCCGAAGCGCAAGACGGGTGCCGCATCGCCGGATGCGGAAAAGACGGTCCCGTCCGTCTTGCCCTGGCAGAAGTGGAAACAATCCGGCTCATTCTGCCCGGTTTATCCAAGATTAACACTTAAACCGGATGGGGCTTTCGTGTTATGATAATAACAATATGACGGAATCACTTCCGCCACGGGGGGTTGGGCAAAAACCGATGAATGCAGTCGAAAGCAACGTACTGGACATGGCCTCCCTGCTGCTTCGCGCGTACGACCTCGGTGACGCCATCCTGCAAAGCAGGGAGGCGCACGACTATCTCCGCTGGAAACGGGAGATGGAGCAAAGCGAAGAAGCCCGGCGGCTGATCCGCGAAATGCAAAAAAGAAAAGAAAAATTTGCCGAATGCGAGCGGTTCGGCCATTTTCACCCGGATTACCACAAGGCGCTTGACGCGGTGAAGGAAACGGAGCGGGAGCTTGAGCAAATCGAGGCGGTGGCCCGGTTCAAGGAGGCCGAAAGCCGCCTGGACGAGTTGTTGCACGAAGTTTCGCTGATCATCGCGAGAAGCGTCTCGGACTCGATCAAGGTGCCGAGCAACAATCCGCTTCCCGTTTCCGGATGCGGCGGTTGCGGGACCGGCGGGTCCTGCAGTTGCGGATGAAGCCCGACAATACCAGGAAATCCATCCTTTTTGGCAGGTGTTTTCATGTTTCACGAACGAACCGGACTGATCGTATGGCTCAAGGATGACCGTCAGGCCAAAGGACTCGAAAAATACGGAACGTTGCACTACGTGTCCAAGCGGATGAAATACGCCGTCGTTTACATCAACGCCGACCAGTATGAAGGGACCGTCAAAAACTTGCTCAGGCTGCCCTATGTCCGAAAAGTGGAACGCTCCCTGCGCAATGAAATTCCAACCGAATTCGACAAAGAACGCACGGATAAGACACTTTCCTACAACAGCTGACAACTTTCGCATGGAAAAATTTACGGCGATCAGGTAGAATGGGGAATGGGATAGACTCACGGATCGGGCTGACCACGGAAGGGGTGTCCCTTGTTGAAGGATCGCTTGATGAAACGCTGGAGCACCTATGAACCATTCTGCGTCCCGCTGGGTGACAAACGGATCGCCGACATTGTCATCACGAATCACGCGCTTGCCCGATGGAACGACCGGATTTCCCGGGAAGAAAACACGATCGCGGACATCTGCGATTACCTCTGGGACCGGCTGAAACGGGGGAGCGTCCGTTCCTATTACCGCAACGAGCAGGATGTTTATCTGGTGGATGACGACCTGGTGATGGTGGCCGAATTCGGCAAGCTGGACAGAACCGGTCTGGCCGGCGAACCGCTCTACAAAATGATCGTCGTCACCTTCCTCGGCAAAATGAGCGAAACGATGGAGCTCAGGGATTTGAAAACGTATTATTCCTGGCTCCGCCATTCGAGACGGATGACGTTGATCAAAAACACGAGGAAACGCCGCTAGTTCCCGGAGGAACTTTTTTTTGAAACGGGTGTTGAAAACGTTTTACCCCAAGCGCAGGTTTGCATGCCGGCGCTTGTTTTGTTTTTGTCGAAATGGCTACAATGGGGATGAGAAAAAGGGAGAGGATTTGTCGTGGCGCCCAGTTTTCATCAGTTGCACATTTTTTACACGGTGGCGACCAAGGGCAGTTTTTCGGCGGCCGCCCAGGCGCTCCATCTGTCGCAGCCGGCGGTGACGATGCAAATCCGGGCGCTGGAAGAGGCGTTCGGCACCCGCCTGTTCCACCGGTCCACGAAAAAGGTGGAGCTGTCCGATGCGGGCCGCGCGCTGCTGCCCCACGCCGAAAAAAGCATTCTTCTCATGCGGGAAACGAGCAGGGTGATGAGCCGGTTCACCCACTCGCTGTCCGGCAAGCTGGAGCTCGGCGCCAGCCTGACGTTCGGCGAGTTTGTCCTTCCCCGCATCCTCGGCGAATTCGGCAAGGAGTATCCGCACATCGCCATCAGCATGACCGTGATGAACACGCGGCAAATCCTGGACGACGTGCTGGGCCACAAACTCACGATCGGCCTGGTGGAAGCGGAACTCGACCATCCCGATCTGCACATCGAGCCGGTGCTGTCCGATGAGCTGAAACTCATCCTGCCGGCCGGCCATCCGCTGCTCGACAAACCGGTCATCCGTTTCGAGGACGTGACGGCCTATCCGTTCATCCTGCGGGAGCCCGGTTCCGGGACGCGGGATGTCATGGAAAAGGAACTGGCGAGATGCGGCCACGATCCTTCCCGCCTGCGCACGGCGATGGAAATTGCCAACACGGGCGCCATCAAATCGGCGGTGGAAGCCGGTTACGGCCTCGCCATCATGTCCCCGGCTTCGGTGCGGAACGAAGTGGCGCTCGGGCTTTTGGCGGTGCGGGATATAGACGGACTTGCCTTCAAAAGGCATTTTTATGTGATATACTTGAATTCAACGCTGTTGCCGCTTCCGGCGGTGACGTTTTTGACCTTTTTGAAGGAAAGGAATCCGGAAACATGGCTGACGTAGGACAGGTGGACTTGCACGCGCACACGACGGCGTCCGACGGTGTCCATTCCCCGCGGGAAGTCGTGCGGATGGCGAAGGAAGCGGGGCTTTGCGGCATCGCCATCACCGACCATGACACGCTGGACGGCGTGGCGGAGGCGCGGGAGGAAGGGGAGAACATCGGCATCCTTGTCGTGCCTGGGGTGGAAATCAGCACGGCGATGGGCGGCACGGACATTCACGTGCTCGGCTATTTCGTCGACGAACGGGACAAGCGGTTCCTGGAGCGGCTGCGCAGCCAGCGGGAAACGCGGGCGAAACGGAACGAAATGGTGCTGGAGAAACTCGCCTCGCTCGGCATCCGGATCACGACGGAGGAGTTGGTTGCCGTCGCCAGGTCGTCCGGCGGCAAGGAAGGCGAGGAGGCCGTGCTCACCATCGGACGGCCGCATATCGCCCAGGTGCTGGTGGAACGCGGCGTCGTCCATTCGGTGCGGGAGGCGTTCGATCGTTACCTGGGGGAAGGCGGCGCCGCCCACGTCGTGCCGCCGCGCATCACGCCGCAAGAGGCGGTGCGCTGGATCCGGGAAGCCGGGGGGAAGGCGGTTTTGGCCCATCCCGGTTTGTACGGGAACGACGAGCTGGTGCTCGGCATTTTGTCGGAGGGGATCGACGGCCTCGAGGCGTACCACAGCGAGCATTCGCCGGAACAGGAAGAACGGTACGCCGCCCTTGCCGCGCGCTTCGGTTTGCCCGTGACGGCGGGTTCGGACTTTCACGGCAGCCGGAACGGCGAATGGCTGCACGGCCGTGTCGGCGACCGGCGGATTTCGGCCGGGGTGTTGGACTGGCTGCGGAGTTGACGGTTGGCCTGCTCTCATGAGGCGCAGCCGCGTTGCACCGGTCCGAAGGCATGCGGACGGGGCGAAGCCGTCTTGTTGCCGTGTTTTGTGTGGAGCAGAAGAAGACGCGTGCCGGGGTACGAAACGTCCGGGAGCCGGGACCTTCAACCGGACTCCCGTCGTTTGCCGCGGTGCAAGCGGTTTCTGGCGGATGAACATCGAAAGGGGAGGTCTCATATGTCGAAAAAGAAAGTGCGCAAAGCGATTATTCCCGCCGCGGGAATGGGAACGCGGTTTTTGCCCGCTACGAAGGCGCAGCCGAAGGAAATGCTGCCGATCGTGGACAAACCGGCGATCCAGTACATCGTGGAAGAAGCGATCGCTTCCGGCGTGGAAGACATCATCATCGTGACGGGGCGCAACAAGCGGGCGATCGAGGACCATTTCGACCGTTCCGTGGAACTGGAGACGATGCTGGCGGAGAAAAACAAGACGGATTTGCTCGACATCGTGCGGGACATCGGCAAGATGGCGGAAATCCATTATATCCGCCAGAAAGAACCCCTCGGGCTCGGACATGCCGTCTGGTGCGCGCGCAAGTTCATCGGCAACGAGCCTTTTGCGGTGCTGCTCGGGGATGACATCATGGTGGCGGAGCCGCCTTGCCTTGCGCAGCTCATCCAGCTGTACGAGAAAACGGGCTCTCCGATGGTGGCCGTCAGCGAAGTGCCGGTATCGGAAGTGAAGAAATACGGCATCGTGTCGCCGGCACCGAGCGATCTCGGCAGCCACGTGTACAGGGTGACGGACCTGCTGGAGAAACCGTCCCCCGAGCAAGCGCCGTCCAACCTGGCCATCATCGGGCGGTACGTGCTGGATCCGGTCATTTTTGACATTCTGGAAGAACAGGAGCCGGGAGGAGGCGGAGAAATCCAGCTGACGGACGCCATGCGCAAAATGAACCGCCAGCTGCCGATGCTGGCCTGCCGGTTCAACGGGGAGCGCTACGACGTGGGCGACAAGTTCGGCTACATCGAAGCGACCATCGAACTTGCCCTGAAAAATGACGAGTTGCGGGATGAACTCGGCCGCTATTTGCGGCGCGTGGTTGAACGGCTGTGAGCGACCGGGCACAAAGAAACGCCGGGAGAATGGCGCGGGCGGCGCCGATCTCCCGGCGTTTTGGTTGTCAACCTTGTTGCCGGTCCGTCTGCAGCGATTTGATCAGCTGTTCGTCCGGCGTGACGAACAGCGTTTTTTGCTTTTCGTAAATGACGAACCCCGGTTTGGCGCCGGAAGGTTTGCGGACGTGGCGGATCAGGGTGTAATCCACGGGGACCTGGCTCGAATGTTTCGCCTGGCTGAACCAGGCGGCGAGCATGGCCGCTTCCTGCAGCGTCCTTTCCCCGTATTCGCCGCGGATGACCACGTGGGAGCCCGGAATGTCCTTCGTGTGCAGCCAGGTGTCGTTCGGCGCGGCAAAGCGGTTCGTCAAATATTCGTTCTGGATGTTGTTTTTCCCGACGAAAATCGGCACGCCTTCGCTGGACAGGTAGCGGGTCAGCGCGGGGCGGTCCGGTTTTTTCTTTGCCTTCCCCGGGGCGGATCGTTTACGGACGTATCCTTGTGCGGCCAGTTCGTCCCGGATTTCCTCGATGTCGGCCATGGAGGCGTCGTCGAGCTGTTGGCGGATCGTCTCCAGGTACCGGATTTCTTCCCTCGTTTTTTCAATCTGTTCCGTAACGGCGATGACGCTGTGTTTCATTTTGGTGTATTTGCGGAAATAACGCTGCGCGTTCTCGGAAGGCGTCAGCTGCGGATCCAGCGGGATGCGGATGACCGGGCACGCTTCTTCATAATAATCGACGGTTTCCAGCCATTCGTCCCCTTTGTTGACGAGATGGAGGTTGGCGGTGACGAGTTCGCCCAGTTTGCGGTACCGGTCGGCGTCCCGGGCTTCCTCCAGCGTCTGCTCCAGCTTTTCCAGTTTGGCGATGTTTTTGTTCCGTTCGTTCTGGACGATGCGAATCAGGTCGGTGACTTTCTGCTTGACGGCGTCGCGCTCCGCCTTTTCCCCGTAGAAGGCTTCCAGGCATGCGCTGACGGTGGGAAAATGCGTCACTTCCCCGGCCAGGTGGGTGAGCGGCGTGACGGAGAAGGCGGGTTTGCCGCCGGGCGGGCTCACCATTTGCGGTTCCGCTTCTCCCCGGGCAAGTTTGGCCGAAAGCCGGGCCAGTTCCTCGTGGACGCGGTCGGGATTTCGTTTGACGAGTTCCCGGGCAAGCAACGGGCTGACGCCGCCGATGCGTTCGACGACCGCTTCCGGGGTGACGGGAGACGAATCGGCCAGCGCCTTCCGGATTTGCTCCGGTGTCGCGGCAAACGGGTCCAGTTTGTCTTGTTCCGGAGGCGGCACATAGGCGCTGCCCGGCATGACCGTGCGGTAGGCGCTGACGGCCGGCGTCACGTGGCGAATGCCGTCCAGGATGGTGCCCGTGGCGGGGTCGAGCAGGATGATGTTGCTGTGGCGGCCCGTCAATTCGACGACAATGCGTTTGGAAAACGTATCTCCGAGTTCGTCGCGGTTGCGGATGTCGAGATGCAGCACCCGCTCCGCCCCGACTTGCCGGATGTCCCGGATGATCCCGTTTTCGCAATGTTTGCGGAGCAGCATGCAAAACATCGGCGCCTCCAGCGGGTTGACGAACGTCTGTTCCGTGACGTGGAGGCGGGGATAGGTCGGGTTGGCGGAAAGCAGCAGACGGACATTGCCGGCTCTGCTGCGGATCGTCAGCACGATGTCGTATTCGTTCGGTTGATGGATTTTCGTGATTTTGCCTCCGGTGAGCGTCTGCAATTCGACGGTCAGGGCGCGGAGGACGAATCCGTCCAGGGCCATGTTCAACACCTCGTTCGATGACCTATCTATCATGCCACACTTTGCCCGGCGATTCCAGCCCCGCCGGTTGCCCTGCCATGCGATGAAGCGGCCCGGGGGAGGAATCCCCCGCTTTGGCTGCGGGGTGAAAGGGGCGGCCGGGCATGGGAACCGGTCCCGTTCCCGTTTTCTTGCCGGATGCCGTCCGCCGTCCGCCGTCCGCCGACGGATGGCGGATTCCGCCTCCCCTTCGAAGGGCGTTTCCGGACAAGGGGGATATTTTCCGGCTTGTCTGAATAGAGTGGGAGTACGAGGAGGGACAGGGAATATGGAGGGGAAAACGTGGCATCAACTGGATGCCGGTTCGGTCTGCGAACACTTGCAGACCGACATCGCATGCGGCCTTGCCGCGGAGGAAGCCGCGCGCCGGCTGGCGGAATGCGGGGCCAACGAGCTGTCGGAGGAACGGAAAATATCGCCCGTGGCCCAGTTCATCGGCCAATTCAAAGATTTCATGGTCCTGGTGCTGGTGGCCGCGGTGCTCATTTCCGGGCTGCTGGGCGAGTACCTGGACGCGGTGACGATTTTGGCGATCATCGTGATGAACGGCATTTTGGGGTTTATTCAGGAATATCGCGCGGAGAAGTCGCTTCGGGCGCTCCGGCAGCTGGCGTCGCCGATGGCCAGGGTGGTGCGGGACGGCCGGATCCAGATGCTGCCGGCCCGGGAATTGGTGCCGGGTGACGTGATCGTACTGGAAAGCGGGGACCGGGTGCCGGCCGATGTCCGGCTCGTGGAAGCCCACAGCCTGCACGTGGAGGAATCGGCGTTGACCGGGGAATCCGTCCCCGTGGAAAAGCATCACGAGACGGTGCCGGATGCGGACGTGCCACTCGGCGACCGGCGCAACATGGGCTTCATGGGCACGATGGTCACCCGAGGAACGGGGCGCGGCATCGTGGTGCGCACCGGCATGGGGACGGAAATGGGCAAGATCGCCCATTTGATCCAAAACACCGATGCCGGCACGACGCCGCTGCAACGCCGGCTGGAGCAACTGGGCAAAATTCTCATCGGCGTTGCCGTCTTCCTGACGATCGTTGTCGTGCTGGCGGGCATTCTGCACGGCCAGCCGGTGTACGGCATGTTTCTGGCCGGCGTCAGCCTGGCGGTGGCGGCCATCCCCGAAGGGCTCCCGGCCATCGTCACCATCGCGCTGGCCCTTGGCGTGCAACGCATGATCAAACGGCGGGCGATCGTGCGCAAACTGCCGTCGGTGGAAACCCTCGGCTGCGCGTCGGTCATCTGTTCGGACAAAACCGGAACCCTGACGCAAAACAAAATGACGGTGACCCACATTTGGCAGGACGGGCGGCTGACGGAAGTGACCGGCACGGGTTACGATCCCCACGGTTCCTTCCTGCAGGGCGGCAAGCCGGTCGATCCCCGCAAAAGCGAATCGTTGCGCCGCTTGCTGCAAATCGCGGTGCTGTGCAACAATGCATGCCTCGTCGCGCCGGAAGGGGATGGCGGGCGAACGGAAGGCGAAAACCCGGGTGAACGGGAACCGGCGGAACGCAAACGCGGCAGGCGGCGCAAAGACAGGGGAGAACAGGCGGAAACCGCCAAGGAATGGACGATCCAGGGCGACCCGACGGAAGGGGCGCTCGCCGTCCTCGCCGCCAAAGCGGGCGTGGCAGGCGATGCCTTGGCGGTGTATGAACGGGAGAAAGAATTCCCCTTCGATTCGGATCGCAAGCGCATGTCGGTCATCGTGCGGCAGGGCGGCAAGCGGCTCCTGCTGTGCAAAGGTGCGCCGGACGAATTGCTTGACCGTTGCACCCGGTTGCTCTGGGAAGGCCATGTCATGCCGCTGACGGGAACGCTCAGGGGCAAAATTCTCGCCGCCAACGAGGGGATGGCGAAAGCGGCCCTCCGGGTGATCGGGTTCGCGTGGCGGGAACTGAAACCGGGCGAGAATCCGGGCGATGCCAACATGGCGGAACGGCAGCTCACCTTCGCCGGCCTCGCGGGCATGATCGACCCGCCCCGCAAGGAAGTGCGGTCGGCCATTTCGCTCAGCCGCAAAGCCGGCATCAAGACGGTCATGATCACCGGCGACCATCAGGCAACGGCGGCGGCCATCGCCTCGCAGCTCGGCATTTTGCCGAAAAACGGGCTGACGGTCACCGGACGGGAGCTTTCGGCGATGAGCGATGCGGAATTGGAGAAGCGGGTGGAGGACATCTACGTGTACGCCCGCGTATCGCCGGAACACAAGCTGCGCATCGTCCGGGCGTTGCAGAAGCGGGGGCACGTGGTGGCGATGACAGGCGACGGCGTCAACGACGCCCCGGCCATCAAGGCGGCGGACATCGGCATCGCGATGGGCACCTCCGGCACCGATGTCGCCAAGGAAGCGTCGTCGCTCGTCCTGTCCGACGACAACTATTCCACCATCGTGGCAGCGATTGAAGAAGGGCGCGGCATCTATGAAAACATCCGCAAATTCATCCGCTATTTGCTGGCGTCCAACGTGGGGGAAATCCTGACGATGTTCCTGGCCATGATGATGGGCATGCCGCTTCCGCTGGTACCGATCCAGATTCTGTGGGTCAATCTCGTGACCGACGGTTTGCCGGCCATGGCCCTCGGCGTCGACCAGCCCGAGAAGGAACTGATGCAGCAGAAGCCGCGGAATGCGAAAGAGAGCATTTTCGCCCGCCGCCTGGGCTGGAAGATCATCAGCCGCGGCACCTTGATCGGCTTGTGCACCCTGGCTGCGTTCTGGATCGTCCTGCAGGAAAATCCGGACGACGCCGCCCATCTGGTCAAGGCGCAAACCGTCGCCTTCGCCACCCTGGTCATGGCGCAGCTCATCCACGTGTTTGATTGCCGCAGTTCCCGGTCCATTTTCCACCGCAATCCGCTGCAAAACCACTACCTGGTGCTGGCCGTGTTGTCTTCCGTGCTGCTGCTCGTCGGCGTCCTTTACATCGAACCGCTTCAACCGATCTTCAAAACGGTATCGCTCGGCGTTGCGGAATGGCTGCTTGTTCTCGTGTTCGCGGCGTTTCCGACGTTCTTCTTCGGCATCGGCAGCGTCATGTCCGGAAGGCGCCGGGCGCGGGGCGGCATCTCGGGCGGAACGCCGCTCCGCCAGGCTGCCTGAAGCCTTCCGGCCCTCTGGTCAACCGTCCGCTTTTCAGGTATGATAGAGGGCAAGTTTGCACCATCCGGATCATCACTTCATTCGCGCATCGTTCCGTGTCCCGGGTTGTTTCGCCCGGGAGGCGGAATGATGCTTTTAGGGGGACGCGGCCGGTGATCCGGCGCGCCGGATTCCTTTGCGGACGGAATACAAACTTTTCTGCCGGGATTACACGGAATATCCCATTTTGCTCCGATTTGTGGTACATTTGATGCGATGGTCCGGTCAACGGCGAAAATCCGGACATTGGCGCGAAAATGAATGATGGAAAGCGGGTTGAACCCATGAACGTTGCGTTGCGGGAAGCGTTGTCCCGGGACATTTTGGTCGGAGACGGGGCGATGGGGACGTACCTGTACCAAATCGGCCTGCCCGTCGGCATCGCCTATGAAGAACTGAATTTGTCCCATCCGGACATGATTGAACGGGTGCACCGCGAGTATGTGGCGGCAGGCGCCCGGGTCATCGAAACGAACACGTACTCGGCGAGCCGTGAACGGTTGTCCAAATACGGGCTGGAGGGCGAGACGGAAACGATCCTCCGCAGAGGGGCGGAAATCGCCCGGCAAGCTGCCGGCACGGAAGCCTACGTGCTGGGCTCCGTCGGGTCCATCCGGGCGGGCATGCGGAAAAACATGCTGACCACCCAGGTGACGGCGGATTTCGAACAGCAAATCGGCGTGCTGGCGGACACGGACATCGACGGCATCTTGCTGGAGACGTTTTACGATTATGAAGAAATGGCGCTGGCGCTGGCCATCGCCAAAAAACTGGCCGGCCATCTGCCGGTCATCTGCCAGTTTGCCGTGGACGATACGGGCCGCACGAGCGACGGTTTGACCGCGGCCGATGCGTTCGCCCGCCTGCTCGATGCGGGTGCCGATGCGGTCGGCTTCAACTGCCGCACCGGCCCGGCGGCCATCCTGCGGGCGCTGGAGAAGGCGGCGGTTCCGGCGGGCGTGCCGGTGTCCGTCTTTCCGAACGCGGGCATTCCCGACTACATGGACGGCGAATACCGTTACGTGTCCACGCCGGAATATTTTGCGGAAAGCGCCGTCCGGTTCGCGGAAATGGGCGCCCGCCTGATCGGCGGATGCTGCGGCACGACGCCGGCGCACATCCAAGCGATCTCCGGGGCGCTGGCGGGACTCCGGACGCCGGGCACGAGGCGGACGGACGGCCGGGAAGCCGCGCAGCGGCCCGAAACCGGAGCCGCGGAGAACGCGGATGCCCGGACCGGTGAACGGCAAGGCTCCGCCGTCACCGTCATCCGTCCGGCGGATGCGCCCGTTCCCGCCACGGAAACGCCCGAGCCCGCCGCCCATCCGGCGGCCGCCGCAGGCGTCCCCGACCGGTTCGGCCCGACGATCGTCGATCTGGTGAAAACCCGCCATACGGTGATCGTGGAGCTCGACCCGCCACGCGATCTGGACATCACCCGATTCATGCGGGGAGCGGAAGCGCTGAAGCAGGCCGGTGCGGATGCCCTGACGATGGCGGACAATTCCCTCGCGGTTACCCGGATGAGCAACATGGCCCTCGGCCACCTGGTCAAGGAAAAAGTCGGGCTTCGTCCCCTGGTGCACATCGCCTGCCGCGACCGCAACCTGATCGGCACCCAGTCCCACCTGATGGGCCTCGACGCCCTCGGCATCGACCACGTGCTGGCGGTTACCGGCGATCCGGCCAAGTTCGGCGATTTGCCCGGTTCCAGTTCCGTATACGACCTGACCAGCTTCGAAATCATCCGCATGATCAAGCAGTTGAACGAAGGAATCGCCTTCTCGGGCAAACCGCTGAAACAGAAAGCCCGTTTTGTCGTCGGCGCGGCGTTCAATCCGAACGTGAAGCATCTGGACAAGGCTGTGGACCGCCTCAAGCGGAAAGTGGAATCCGGCGCCGATTACATCATGACCCAGCCGGTGTACGACCCGGAACTGATGGTCAAGGTGCACGAGCTGACCGCCGGCATCGGCGTGCCGATTTTCATCGGCATCATGCCGCTGGCCAGCGGCCGCAACGCGGAATACCTGCACAACGAAGTGCCGGGCATCCGGCTGTCGGACGACGTGCGCAACCGGATGAGAGGGTTGGAGAAGGAAGAAGGCCGCCGCATGGGCGTCGAAATCGCCAAGGAATTGCTGGATGCGGCGATGGGGCTTTTTCACGGGATTTATTTGATTACGCCTTTCCTGTTTTATGAAATGAGTGTAGAATTGACGAAGTACGTTCGTCAGCGGAGCGCCGGCATGGCGGCTTCTCGCGCCGTGCATTGACGCGCAGCATGAACAACCCCCGGCAACGAGTGGATCCGCGGCGATGGAAAGCGGCGCAGGGACATCCCGATCCGCACGAAAACGATCAAGGCGGCAACCCGCCCTTGCAGGGACACGGCTGACAACAACAGGATGGACAGAAACGGGCAGGGGAACAAGGACATGTGGATCGTTTACGCACTGGTCGCCGCCGTCATCTTCGGACTTCGCGGTGTTTTGTACCACTGGACGAGCCAACGCGGTTTGGACCGCAATTTGATGCTGTTTGGCGTGTTTTTCACCGGGGTGGTCGTATCGTTGGCCTTCAGCCTGATCGAACGGCCGGCCTGGACGTTGCCTTCGCTGATCGGGATCGGGATGGGGACGTTCTCCTTCATCTCGAATTCCAGCCTGTACAAAGGATTCGCCGTCGGCAAAGCGTCGCTGGTCGCTTTTCTGACGGCTTTGCCTCCGGCCCTTGTCGTCCTGTTCGCCTATCTTTTGTGGGGCGAATCGTTGAACGGTTGGCAATGGGCCGCCTTCATTGCCCTGTTTGCCGGCGTGGTGATGATCCGCTATTCGAACGATCTGTCCCTGCGCAACCTGCAAGGGGCGCAGTGGGGACTGCTCGCCATGTTCTGCTTTGCGGTCACCGATTTGATGAGCAAGCAATCGACGCTTGCAGGCGCCGACACGTTGCCGACGATGTTTTTCATGTTCGCGACCGGATCCGCCCTGTTCGGCGTCAGCTGGCTGTTGTCGCGGCGGCGTGCGACAGCCGGCGGCAGCATGGTTCGAAGCGGTTCTGCAGTTCCGTCCCGCGCTGCGGGAGCCGGGCCATCCGGCTGGAGCAACGGGAAAACGTTCCTGTGGGGCATGGCGGTCGGCCTGACCAACGCCGTCGGCATGATCTTCATTTTGAAAGCGTTTGCCCTCGGGAAAGCCGGCCTCGTTTCCGCCATTGGCGCCATGAACATTTTGGTGATCCTCGCCTATTCCCGGTTTTTCCTCAAAATATCGCTGAGCAAGCTGGAATTCGGCGGGATCCTCGTCGCCGTGGCGGGCATCGCGCTGCTCCGCGTGGCGGGCTGACCGGCGATGGGAGGCGGCGGATTTGCGGGGAGGATCTGGCCGGGAAGGGCGGAAAACCGTTGAAACCGTTTCGAACGGTGAGGCCGGGGTGTTGAACGGAAAGCCGTTCGAGCGCCGTCCCGGACTGGATGCGGCTCGCATGGGCTGTTGCGGCGGGCATTGACCCATAAAGCATGAATCATGAAGAAAAGGTCCTCGCAGGAGGACCTTTTCTTCATGTTGACAGGCAGGCGATTCCGGGAATGGGAGCGTTCAAGCCGCTCCGGTGCCCGCCGTCTGTTGCAAATCGTTCACGAGGCTGTCCAGCTTGCCGTACGATTCGACCATGCGGTGAATTTTGCCGTCCTGGTTTTCCATGCTTGCGCACACTTCCTGGATCGACGCCATGTTTTGCCGGCTGATCGCCGCCACGCTGTTCATGTCCGTGGCCATGCGCGCGTATTCGTCGTGCATGCCCTTCACCGAACGGTTGACGATGTCGGCATGCTCTTTGACCGTCTGCATGTTGGCCGAGATCGATCCGAAAATTTGCTTGACCTCCTGCGACCCTTCGTAGCTGTCCGCCACCATCCGTTCGCCGGTGATGACCCGGTCATGCAGGTTGCCGATTTGCGCGTGCACATGGTTCAAAATGCCCTCGATTTCTTCCGTCGACCGGCTGGCGCGATCCGCCAGCTTGCGAATTTCACCGGCCACCACGGCAAAGCCCGCGCCCTGTTCGCCGGCCCGGGCGGCTTCGATGGCCGCGTTCAGCGCCAGCAGGTTCGTCTGGTCCGAGATTTCCCTGATCGCGCTGACGATCGATTTCACTTCTTCGTTCGACTGGCCGAGCGCCTTCATTTCTTCGACCGTCACCGCCATCATCGCCCTGACCCGTTCCACGCCGGCGGCGAGTTCGGCGATTTTGAGCTCGCCCCGGATCGTCCATTCGGACGTTTCCCGGCTGCGCGCCTGCAAATCTTCCGCGTTTTTGGCCAGCGCGTCGACCAGCCGTTCCACCTGCTTCACCGCGTCGGAAATGTTCATGACGCTGGAGGTCTGGCTTTCCACGGCTCGGGACATAGCAAGGAAGGTTTGCGTCACTTCCTGCGAAATTTGGCCGACCTGGCGCATTTCACCCTTTTGGTCCCGGCTGAACGCATTGAGCGTCGCAATCGAAGTTTGCAGCTGCGCAATCAGCTGATCGTTCCGTTCCTTCGCCTGCAGCGCTTCCTGGCGCTCCCGCATGACCTGGTTTTGCAGCGTTTCGCTGAAACGGGCGGCCACGGCCACCGCCGTCGTAAAAAAGATCAAGTACAGGAACAGATAGGCGAGCGAATCGCCGGGAAACAACCGGCTGCCGAGCGATTCGTCGAGATAAATGACGGCCGTCAAAAGGAGGCCGAGGACGCCCGAAACGATGATCACCTTGTAATTGGCGTACAGGCTCATCGCCCCGATGCCCAGATACACGAGAAAATAGGTGCTGACCACGGGCGCCGGATCCATGACGATCAGCAGGTACGTGATCACCATGAATACGAGGGGCACAACATACATGATGTATTCGCTCAGCCATCTGCGGTACGTCAGGATCGTGACGATTCCGCACATGACGAATCCGGTCAGCGCGAGCGTGAGAATCATCCTGAAGGGAAGCGCGATGGCGATGTCCACCACAACCCCGAGCGCCAGCATGCCCCACAAAATTTTGACAAAAAGACGATTGCGACGATCCAGGACGGCCATTTGTCGGTTCATTCGATCACCAGTTCCTCTCTCGGGATTAACCAATCATATTGCTCCGGGTGGTCATCCATTTGTTTCATGTCAAAAATGACGGGAATGATGTCGTCGCCCCGAATTTCGGAGCGCCACGCCGTCATCCAAATGGTGTTGAACAGCGCCAATTCGATGGAATTCTCCACGCCCTTGTACAATGAACCGGATCTCTCCTGCCAATATTGGTGGAAAAAAGTGCGAAAATACTGCTTGTTCATAGAAAGAATTGGATAAAAGAGGAAACGCGTATGCCCAATATATTATCCCTAGTATTCCGATTTTACAAGATTGTTAATAAAAAGAATGGAATAAACGGACGGAAATCGGGAAGAAAGGAGGATGTGGAAGCCGGGGCGCGGGACCATCGGGTCGCGGGAGGATTCGGGGGCGGAAATCGGTGCGAAAGGGCCGTTCCGTGCGGCGAATCGACCCATTTCGGGAGACGGGAGCGATCGGCCGGAAACAAGCCCGAATCCTGCCGGACGCCTCGTTTGCCCCGATGCGTCCCGTCGGCACCGGTCCGCAATGGTTTTTGAAAACGGAACGACGCAGGGGCCAGGCGGCAGGGCCGCCTTCCACTTGTAGCCATGGGCAAAATCCATTATACTGATAAATAGTCATTCGGCCGGCCGATCAATGGCGGGCCGAACCCTTATTCGACACCGGACGGATGTGATCCGAACGTGATCCGCAGCATGACCGGTTACGGACAGGCCGTACGGCAAAATGAACATTTGCGCATCCAGGTCGCCATGAAATCGGTCAATCACCGTTATGGTGAAATCGTGTTCCGCATGCCCCGCGAATGGCTCGTGTTTGAAGACCGGCTTCGCCGGCTCGTCGGCGAACGGGTCAAACGGGGCCGCGTGGAAGTGTTCGTCCAGGCGGAACGGACGGGGGAAAGTCCCGCCGGCATCTCCGTGGACTGGACGCTGGCGGACGCCTATCGCCAGGCGGCGGAGCAGCTCTCGGAGCGGTTTTCCCTTTCCGGCGGACTGACGCTGTCGGACTTGCTGGCCGTGCCGGGCATCGTGTCCGTCCGCGGCGAACTGGATACCGGCGAGAAGACGGCATCCCTGCTTGCGGAAGCCGTGGGCGAAGCGCTTGACGGGTTGTGCCGCATGCGCGAGACGGAGGGCGCCAGCCTGGACGCCGATTTGCGACAGCGGCTCACCGTGCTGGACGGCCTCACGTCGGAAGCGGCCGGGCTTGCACCGGCGGCCGTCGCGCAAATGCGTGCCAGACTGCGCCAGCGCATGCTGGATTTGCTCGCCGAATCGGGCGTTTCCCTCGATGAGAACCGGTTGGCCATGGAGACGGCCATCATGGCGGAACGTTCCAACATCGACGAGGAATTGACGCGGATTCGCAGCCATCTTGCCCAGTTCGCCGACATGCTCGCTTCCGCCGATCCGATCGGCAGGAAACTGGACTTTCTGATCCAGGAACTGAACCGGGAAATCAACACGATCGGGTCCAAATCCGCGCAAACGGAACTGGCCGTCATCGTCGTGGAGATGAAAGCGGAGCTGGAAAAAATGCGCGAACAGGTGCAAAATATCGAATAAACATGCCGCATGCCAAGATGCGGCGGACGAACAAGCCGCATCGAAGGAGGAATGGACGGATGACGATCAAGCTCATCAACATCGGATTCGGCAACATCGTATCGGCAAATCGGATCATCACCATCGTCAGCCCGGAATCCGCGCCGATCAAGCGCATCATCCAGGAAGCCAGGGATCGCCAGATGCTGATCGACGCCACGTACGGACGGCGGACGCGGGCGGTCATCATCACGGACAGCGACCATGTCATCCTGTCAGCCGTGCAGCCGGAGACGGTTGCCCATCGTTTGTCGAGCAAGGAAGACGTACATGACGAGTAACCGCCTGGGGGCAGCCATGAACCTGAAAGGATTGCTGATTGTACTCTCCGGACCGTCGGGCGTCGGCAAGGGAACGGTATGCCAGGCGCTCCGCAGCCGCATGCCGGAACTGGTCTATTCGGTATCGGCCACGACCCGCGCGCCTCGCGTCGGGGAACGGGACGGCGTCAATTACTTTTTCAAGACGAAGGAAGAATTCGAGGCCATGATTGCCCGCGACGAACTGCTCGAATGGGCGGAATACGTGGGCAACTATTACGGAACGCCGCGCAAATTCGTGGAAGAGACGCTGGCGGGGGGACGGGACATCATTCTGGAGATCGACGTGCAAGGCGCGCTCCAGGTGAAACGGCGTTTTCCCGAAGGCATCTTTATTTTCCTCTTGCCGCCGACGCTGGACGAACTGAGAAACCGCATCGAGCACAGGGGAACCGAATCGGCGGAAACGATCCGTTCCCGGCTGGAAGCGGCCGTGGAAGAATTGAAGCTGATCGAGCATTACGACTACGCGGTCGTGAACGACCGGATCGAGGCGGCCGCGGGCCGCATCGAAGCGATCCTGACGGCGGAACATTGCCGCAGGGACCGGGTCATGTCCGAAGTGACAAAATGGTTTGAAGAGGTGCATTGACATGTTGTATCCTTCCATCGACGATCTCGCGAACAAAACGGAAAGCAAATATTTGCTGGTGGCGGCTGCCGCCAAGCGGGCCCGGACGTTGCGGGACGAAGGCAACCCGCTCGTGGAAAATCCGAAATCGCACAAATATGTCGGGATTGCCCTGGAAGAAATCTATCTGGATCAGGTCAAGATCGAAAACGTGAGCAAATGATCCCGCATACCGGCAGGCAACAGGAACAACGTCGACAGACGTTTTTCTTGTTTTTTGGGCAAAAATGGCGTTCGGGGGCGCGGGATGACCCCGGAGGACGAATCGGCGGAGAAAGGGGCACGCACACATGAGGGGAAAAACGATATTGCTCGGGGTGACCGGCGGGATCGCCGTCTACAAGGCGGCGGCCCTGACCAGCAAGTTGACGCAGGCGGGCGCCGACGTCAGGGTCATCATGACCGAATCGGCGACGAAATTCGTCACTCCGTTGACGTTCCAGACGCTGTCCCGCAACCCCGTGGCGACCGACGTTTTCGACGAACGGGACCCGTCGGCGGTGCAGCACATCGATCTGGCGGACGCGGCCGACCTGCTCGTGGTCGCGCCGGCAACGGCCAACATCATCGCGAAAATGGCCCGCGGCATCGCCGATGACATGTTGTCGACCACCTATCTGGCGACGACGGCCCCCGTTCTGGTCGCGCCCGCCATGAACGTCCACATGTACGCGCATCCGGCGGTGCAGGAAAACCTTGACATTTTGCGCCGGCGCGGCGTGACCGTGATGGAGCCGGGGGAAGGGCAATTGGCCTGCGGCTATACGGGCCGGGGCCGGATGCCGGAGCCGGAGGAACTGGCGGCCAAAATCGCGGAGATGCTGGCTGACGGTCCGGCTGATCGCAAGAAACCGGCAGAGGCCAAACCCGAAGGGGGGGCGGCGGACGGCCCGATGAAAGGCTTGCGCGTCCTCGTCACCGCCGGCGGCACCGTGGAACGCATCGATGCGGTGCGCTATTTGTCCAACGATTCCTCCGGCCGGATGGGGTTTGCCTTCGCCGAGGCGGCGAGGGACATGGGTGCCGAGGTGACGCTGGTGAAGGCCAGGACGGACGTGGCTCCGCCGCCGGGCGTCACCGTCGTCGAGGCGTTGACGGCGGAAGACATGCTGTCCGCCGTATTGGCGCGTTACCCGGACACGGATCTGGTGATCAAGGCGGCGGCCGTCGCCGATTACCGGCCGGCCAATCCGGCCGCGGGCAAAATCAAGAAAACGGCGGAACGGCTTACGCTGGAACTGGAAAAAACGCCGGATATTTTGCAGGCGCTGGGCGAGCGAAAAACGACCCAGTTCCTGATCGGATTCGCGGCGGAAACGGAACGGCTTGCGGAATACGCGACGGACAAGGCCGTCCGCAAAAATTGCGATCTGGTCGTCGGCAACGACGTGACCGTGCCCGGCGCCGGGTTCGGAACGGAAACGAACAAAGTCGTCGTGGCGGACCAGAAGGGCGTGGTGGCCGAACTGCCGCTCATGTCCAAGCGGGAAACGGCAGAGCGGGTGCTCGCCCTCGCCCTGGAGCGGATGAAGAAAGCGGGGGGCGGAAAGCGGACATGACGGGATCTGCTCACGGCATCCGGCAACCCGGCTGCGCGTCCGCCGGCCCGGACGGACCGGCTGCCGGCCCCTTCGCGCGGGTGATTGTGGACGTGCCGGCCCGGGAAACGAACCGCGAATTCGATTACTGGCTGCCGCCGGAACTGGCCGCGATCACGGAAGTCGGATCCCGGGTGGAAGTGCCGTTCGGCCGCCGCGTGCTGCAAGGCTTCGTGACGGAAATCCGTGACGTGACGGACGTGCCGCCCGACAAACTGAAGCCGGTGTCCGACGTGCTCGATCTCGTCCCGCCGCTGACGCCGGAATTGATCCGGCTCGGCAAATGGATGGGCGAAACCCTGGTATGCCCCGACACGATCGCCCTGCAGGCGATGCTGCCCGGGGCGCTCAAGGCGAAGTACGAGCGTCTCCTGGAAGTTTCGCCCGACGGGGAGGAGCGGCCGGAGGAAGAAACGGACCGGTTGATCGTCGCCTGGGTCAAAGCGCGGGAGCCCGTACCCGTGCGCACGTTGTTGGAGAAGTTTCCCGGGGAAGCGGACCGGGTGAAACGGCTCGTGAAGCGGGGCGTCCTGGCCGAGCGGCAAACGGTGCGGGACCGCTTGAAACCGATGAAAAGGCTGTTCGTGTATCCGCCGCAGGATCCGTCGTCGATCGATGCCTGGATCGCCGGGCTGCCCGCTGCCGCCAAACGGCAGAAAGCCGTGCTGGCCCATTTGCGGGACCATCCGGATCCGGTGGCGCTGGCGGAACTGACGCAGCGGCTCGGCGTCGATTCGGGCGCGGTGAAGGCGCTCGCGGACAAAGGGTACGTCGTGATCCGCGAACGGGAAGTGCTGCGCGATCCGTACGGCGGAAGAACGTTCGCCCCGCTTACGGTGCCGGAACTGACCGGCGAACAGGCAGCCGCCTGCGCCGAAATCGGCCGTTATCTCGAATGCGGCGTCCACGCCCGCTATTTGCTTCACGGCGTGACCGGAAGCGGCAAGACGGAAGTGTACCTGCAAACGATTTCCCGCTGTTTGGAACTCGGCCGCGAGGCGATCGTGCTCGTGCCGGAAATTTCCCTGACGCCGCAAATGGTGGACCGGTTCAAAGGCCGGTTCGGCGACCGGGTGGCCGTCCTGCACAGCCGGCTGTCGCAGGGCGAGCGCTATGACGAGTGGCGCAAAATCCACCGCGGACAGGTGAGCGTCGCCGTCGGCGCAAGATCGGCGGTGTTCGCCCCGTTCACCCGGCTCGGCCTGATCATCATCGACGAAGAGCATGAATCGAGCTACAAGCAGGAGGAAAGCCCGAAATACCACGCACGGGATGTCGCCGCCTGGCGGGCCGTCCATCACGGCGCGGTGCTCGTGCTCGGCTCGGCGACGCCGTCGCTGGAATCGTACCGGATGGCCCGTTTTCCCGCGGAAGGGAGCGGCCGGACCGCGGAGGGCACGAAAGACGGCCAAGGGCATGTCATTGGCATGGAGCCGCTCAGGCTCATCCGCATGCCGCACCGGGTCGGCGGACGCCCGCTGCCGCCCGTCCATCTCGTGGACATGCGCAAAGAGCTGGAGGAGGGCAACCGTAGCATGTTCAGCCGCATGCTCGCCGACGGCATCCGGGATCGGCTCATGCGGGGCGAGCAAATGGTGCTCCTGCTCAACCGGCGCGGATATGCCACCTTCGTCCTGTGCCGGTCGTGCGGCTATGCGGCGGTGTGTCCGCATTGCGACATTTCGCTGACGTTCCACCAGAAAACCGGCATGCTCCGCTGCCATTATTGCGGTTACGCGGAGCGGAACCCGGAGAGCTGCCCGTCCTGCGGCAGCCCGCACATTCGCCATTTCGGCACGGGCACCCAGCGGGTGGAAGAAGAGCTGGTCAAAACATTTCCCGGCATCCGGGTCATCCGCATGGACATGGACACGACGGGCGAGAAGGGGGCCCACGAGAAATGGCTGAACCAGTTCCGCGAGCGGAAGGCGGACGTCTTGCTCGGCACGCAGATGGTGGCCAAAGGCCTTGATTTTCCGGCCGTCACCCTGGTCGGCGTGCTCGCCGCGGACGCCATTCTCCATTTGCCGGATTTTCGCGCCGCCGAGAAGACGTTCCAGCTGGTCACCCAGGTGGCCGGCCGCGCCGGGCGCCACGAGCTGCCGGGGGAAGTGATCGTACAGACGTACAACCCCGACCATTACGTGATGCGGGCCGCGGCGACGCACGATTACGAAGGTTTCGCCGGCATGGAACTGAAATTGCGGCGCGACCGGGGCTATCCGCCGTTTGCGAGGCTGGCGCTCATCACGCTGTCCCATCCTTCCCAACCGGTGCTCGTGAAAACCGGGGAGCAATTGGCCAGGGCCGTCCGCGCCCGCTGGCTCAAGGAAGCGGGGCAGCGCGGCCTTGACGCGTCCCTGCTTGATGTGCTCGGCCCGTCGGCTTCGCCGATTCCGCGGCTGAAAGATAGATATCGCATGCAGTGCGTGGTAAAATATCGGCATGATTTGCCCGCCCCGGCCATCATTCGGGCGGCATTGGACAGCCTGCAGGACGCGATCGCGGCGGACGCGGCAGGCGAGAACGTGCAAATCAGCGTGGACATCGATCCGCAAAACATGATGTGAGGTGTAAACCGTGGCGATACGAATCATCGTGAAAGACCCCGATCCGGTGTTGCGGGAAATCGCCAAACCGGTGAAGGAAGTGACCCCGAGAATCCGCAAATTGCTTGCCGACATGGCGGAAACGATGTACGACGCGAACGGCGTCGGGCTGGCGGCGCCGCAAATCGGCATTTCCAAGCGGGTGATCGTGGTGGATCCGCAGGACGGGGAGACCGGCCTGATCGGCATGGTGAACCCGGAAATTGTGGAGGCCGAAGGCGAGCAGCTTGGACCGGAAGGCTGCCTCAGCATTCCGGGCTTGAACGGTGAAGTGAAGCGGTACATGCGGATCAGGGTGAAAGGCCTGGACGAAAACGGCGAAGAGCGGATCATCGACGCTGAAGGGTTTCTCGCCCGCATTTTCCAGCACGAAATCGATCATCTCAACGGCATCCTGTTCACCGACATCGCCGAGACGATTTACCGCATTCCGCCGGAAACCGACGACGCGCAGGAAGAAGAGGGAGAGACGGAATGAACATCGTGTTCATGGGCACTCCGGACTTCGCCGTGCCTTCCTTGCGCGTGCTGGCGGAAGCAGGTTATCGGATTGCGGCCTGCGTGACGCAGCCGGACCGGCCGAAGGGGCGCAAGGGCGTGCTGACGCCTCCGCCCGTGAAGGAAGAAGCGATCCGCCTCGGCATCCCCGTGTTGCAGCCCGAACGGCTGCGCCGGCCGGAAGCGGTGGAGGCGATCCGCGCGTACGAACCGGATCTGATCGTCACGGCCGCCTACGGCCAGATTTTGCCGAAATCGGTGCTGGATTTGCCGCCGCTCGGCTGCATCAACGTGCACGCGTCGCTGTTGCCGAAATACCGCGGCGCGGCGCCGATCCAGTACGCCATCATGAACGGGGAAACGGAAACCGGCGTCACGATCATGTACATGGACGAAGGGCTCGACACCGGCGACATGATCGCCAAACGGAGCATTCCGATCACCGGCGAAGATGACGCGGGCTCGCTGTTCGACAAACTGAGCGTGCTCGGCGCCGGACTGTTGCTGGAAACGTTGCCCCTCATTGCCGAAGGGAAAGCGAAGGCGGAGCCGCAGCGGGACGAGGAAGCCGTCTACGCGCCGATGCTGACCCGCGAGGACGAACGGATCGACTGGACGGCGGACGCCGCGCGCGTGTTCAATCTCGTGCGCGCCCTGCGGCCGCGTCCCGGCGCCTTCACCCTGCTCGGCGGGGACGTGTTCAAAATTTGGCGCTGCCGCACAACGGACGGCGAGGACGGCGCCGAGCCGGGCACGGTCATCCGCATCCGTCCCGACGGGTTTGCCGTGCAGTGCGGCAGCGGCGCCGTGTTTGTGGAAGAAGTGCAACCTGCCGGCAAGAAGGCGATGCCGTCTGCCGAATTTTTGAAAAGCGGGCGGCTGAAAACCGGCGACCGGCTCGGTCTGGAGGGCGGACAATGAAGGGGCCGAAGAAAGGCGCCAGGGAACTCGCCCTCGACGCCCTGCTCAAGATCGAAACGGAGGGCGCCTACAGCAATCTGGCGGTGAACCGCCTGCTCGGCGGGCATGACTTGTCCCGCAAGGACGCCGCCCTGGCGACGGAATTGATCTACGGCACAATCCAGCGGAAAAATACGCTGGATTTCTGCATTTCCCGCTACGTTTCGGATTCCGGGAAGCGGCTTTCGCCCTGGGTGGTGCAGCTGCTCCGGATGAGTTTCTACCAAATCGTTTACCTCGACCGCATCCCGCCCCACGCGGCGGTGAACGAAGCGGTGACCATCGCCAGGAAGCGCGGCCACGCCGGCATCGCCGGCCTCGTCAACGCCGTGCTGCGCCGGGCGCTCCGGGAGCCGGAGCGGATGAACCTTCCGGAGAACCTGCCGCCCGCCGCCGCCATCAGCCTCGCCCACTCCCATCCGGAATGGCTCGTCGCCCGCTGGATCCGCGAGTTCGGGGAGGAAACGGCACGGCGCATATGCGAAGCGAACAACGTGCCGCCGCGCACGGCGATCCGGGTCAATCCGCTGCGCGCGAGCCGCGATGACGTGCTGGACATGCTGCAGAGCGAAGGGATCCGCGCACGGGCAAGCGGCATCGCGCCCGCCGGCATCGTGGCGGAGGACGGCGGCCACCTCGCGGCCAGGCCCGGCTTCGCCCGGGGGATGTATTCGATCCAGGACGAAAGCTCGATGCTCGTCGCCGAAATGCTCGATCCGAAACCGGGCATGACGGTGCTGGACTGCTGCGCTGCGCCCGGCGGCAAGACGGCGCACATCGCCGAAAAAATGGAAAACCGGGGCACCGTCATCGCCAACGACCTGCATCCCCACAAAGTGCGGCTCATCGAGCAGCAGCTCGAACGGCTCGGCCTCACCTGCGTGCGCACGGAAACCGGCGACGCGACGGAATTGCCGCAACGCCATGCGCCGGAATCGTTCGATCGCATTCTGCTGGATGCCCCCTGCACCGGCTTCGGCGTCATCCGCCGCAAGCCGGACCTGAAATGGTCGAAGCGGGAGGAAGACATCGCCGCCATCTGTGCCGTTCAGGCCAGGCTGCTCGATGCCGTATCCGGTCTCGTGAAGCCCGGCGGCATCCTCGTTTACAGCACGTGCACGCTGGAGCGGGAAGAAAACGAGGAACAGGTGGATGCCTTCCTCGTCCGGCACCCGGAATTCGAACCCGACGAATCCGCCGCCGGCCGGCTGCCCGCCCTCCGCGCCTCGTTCGCGGAACCGGGCCGGCTGCGCATTTTTCCCCACGATTTCGGCTCGGACGGCTTCTTCATCGCGGCCCTTCGCAAACGGTCCTTTCACGGTTGAACGGGCTTGTGATAAAATAAACGGGATCAAGACGATTTGCCAAAGGACGGGAATCTGACGAAGACGGGAGACGTTCGGAAGAAGAACATGAGCGAACAAGGGATCGAAAAACCTTTTGTATACGATTATTCGCTGGAACAGCTCCGCGCCTGGATGAAGGACAACGGAGAGCCGGCGTACCGGGCTGACCAGCTGTACGACTGGCTGTACGTCAAGCGGGTGGACAACTTCGAGGCGATGACCAATTTGCCGAAAACGCTGAGGGAGAAGCTGGCGGAGTCTTTCCGTTTTGTCACCCTGACGGAAGTCGACCGGTTTACGTCCGCCGACGGCACGGTCAAGTTTCTGTTTCGCCTGCACGACGGGCATGCCATCGAAACGGTGATCATGAAACACGACTACGGCAACAGTGTCTGCGTCACCACCCAGGTCGGCTGCCGGATCGGCTGCACCTTCTGCGCCTCGACGCTGGGCGGCCTGAAGCGGAACCTGACGGCGGGCGAAATCACCGCCCAGGTCGTCAAATGCCAGCAAATGCTGGACGCTTCCGGGGACCGGGTGGACAGCATCGTGGTCATGGGCATCGGCGAACCTTTTGAAAATTTCGACAACCTGATGACGTTTCTCCGCACGGTGATCCATGACAAAGGGCTCAACATCGGCGCCCGGCACATCACCGTGTCGACGAGCGGCATCGTGCCCAACATTTACCGGTTTGCCGACGAAAAGACGCAAATCAACCTGGCCATCTCGATCCATGCTCCGAACGATGCGCTGCGTTCCAGGCTCATGCCGGTGAACCGCCGCTATCCGTTCGCGGACGTGATGGAAGCGCTGAAGTACTACTGGGAAAAAACGGGCCGGAGGGTCACCTTCGAATACGCGCTCATCGGCGGCGTCAACGACCAGCCGGAACACGCGGAAGAGTTGGCGGACGTGTTGCTGGCGTCGGGCATCCTTTGCCACGTCAACCTGATTCCGGTCAACTACGTGCCGGAACGCAACTATGTGCGCACGCCGCGGGAGGACATTTTCCGGTTTCAGCGCATTTTGCAGCGGAAATCGATCAACGCCACCATCCGGAGGGAGCAAGGGGCGGACATCGCGGCGGCCTGCGGACAGCTCAGGGCGAAACACGAGGCATTGCTGAACAAGTAAGGGGGCGCTTGAATGAAGACGGCCTTCAGGACGGATGTAGGCCAAATTCGATCCATCAACGAAGACCGGGCCGTGGTGGCCGAGCTGCCGAACGGCTGGCTGCTGGCGGCGTTGGCGGACGGCATGGGCGGCCATCAGGCGGGGGACGTGGCCAGCCAGTCCGCGGTGGATTGGCTGGCCGGCGAACTGAAAACGCTGGACGGAAGCCTGTCGGAGGGAGAACTCAGGGAGCGTTTGCGCGAGACGATCGCCCGGGCCAACGCCCATATCCATGCGCAAAGCGTCCAACACCCGGAATTGGCGGGCATGGGGACGACCCTTGTCGCCTGCCTCGCCAACCCGGCGCGCCTCGTTGTCGCCCACGTCGGGGACAGCCGGGCGTATCTGCTCTCGGGCGACGATTTCCGGCAATTGACCGAAGACCATTCGCTGGTCAACGAGCTTGTCCGTTCGGGCCAGATCAGCCCGGAAGAAGCGAAGGGCCATCCCCGCCGCAACGTGCTCACCCGCGCTCTCGGCACCGAGCCCTTCGTTGCGCCGGATTTGCATGAACTGGAATGGTCTCCCGGGGATTTGCTGCTGCTTTGCACCGACGGTTTGACGAACATGATCAGTGAATCGGACATTATCCGGACGCTGCGGAGCGAAAAGGACCTGGACGCGATGGCGGACCGCCTCGTCGAACAGGCGCTTGCCGCCGGCGGCGACGACAACGTATCCGTCATTCTGGTCCGCAACGAGCGGGATGAAGGCATGGAAGGGGGAGACCAATGATCGGAAGCGAACTGGGCGGCCGTTACGAATTGATCGAACGCATCGGCGGAGGCGGCATGGCGCTCGTGTACAAAGCCCACGACATGCTGCTCGGGCGCAAGGTTGCCGTCAAAATTTTGCGCCAACAGTTCGTTGGAGACGAAGAATTCATAAAGCGATTCCGCAGGGAAGCCCAGGCGGCCGCATCCCTCTCCCATCCCAACGTGGTCAGCATTTACGACGTCGGGCAAGACGGCGATATTCACTATATCATCATGGAGTACGTCGAGGGCATCAACCTGAACGACAAAATCAAGCAACAGGCTCCCCTCCAGGTTGAGGAAGCGGTCCACATCGCCATGCAAATTTGCGATGCACTGGACCACGCCCATGTGAGCGGCATCATTCATCGGGACATCAAACCGCACAACATCCTGCTCGGAAAAAACGGGCGGGTGAAGGTGACCGACTTCGGCATCGCCCGCGCGATCACGTCGGCGGACATTACCCAGACGGGCGCCGTCCTCGGATCGGTGCATTATTTCTCGCCGGAACACGCCAAGGGGGCGACCCAGGACGCCGTCAGCGACCTGTACTCCCTCGGCATCGTGCTGTACCAGATGCTGACGGCAAAACTGCCGTTTTCCGGCGAAAGCCCGATCAGCGTCGCGCTCAAGCACCTGCAGGAGAAGGTGGAGGACCCGCGCAAAATCAATCCGCACATTCCGCAAAGCGTCGAGAACATCGTGCTGAAGGCCCTACGTAAAAATCCGCGGGAGCGCTACCGGTCGGCGAAGGAAATGTTGGCCGATCTGGACGTCTGCCTGCTGCCGGAGAAACGCAATGAACCAAAATGGTATCCGGACGACGACGAGGACGACGATACGGAGAAAACCCGGATCATGCCGGCCTTGCGCGGTGCCGCGGCGGCGGAACCGCCACCCCGGCGGGAACCGGAACAAAGCGGGGATCGCATGCACTGGGAAGGATTGGAAGACAAACCGAGCCGCAAATGGATATGGGTCAAGCCGGTCATCTGGCTGCTCGTGATCGGCCTTGTGCTGACGGGCACCTGGAAGGCGATCGGAAAAATCCAGGACATGATGAAGGTCGAAGAACTCGACGTGCCCAGCGTGGTCGGCATGCCGCTCGAACAGGCGGTGGCCGTGCTGGAAGGAGCCGGGCTGACCGTCCGGGAACCGGAGTACCGGCCCAGCGACGTTTATCCGGAAGGCGTCGTCATGGCCCAGGAGAAAGAGGGCGAGAAGGCAAACCCGAACTGGCCGATCGGACTGACGGTCAGCTCCGGGCCGTCGACGCTGGAAATGGATGACTATGTCAACCGGGATTGGACGACGGATGTGAAAAACGCGATGGAAACCCTGGCGTTGCAGGGGGTCCAGTACCGGATGGAGGAAGTCGTTTCCGAACAACCGGAAGGCACCGTGGTCGGGCAATTCCCGGATGCGGGAACGCGTTATGATCCGAAGGTCACCGAACTGGTGATCCAGGTCAGCAAGGGGCCGGGCACCGTCGAGATGATCGACGTCACCAACCAGAAGGAATCCGTCGCCATCAGCATGCTGCAGAAAGCGGGCTTCGAAAACGTGACGGTCGTCCGGGAGAAGGCGTACGCGCCGAAAGATTACGTGTTCAGGCAATGGCCGTATGAAAAAGGCGACCTCGCGGATCCCGAGGACCAAATCACGCTCCACGTGAGCGACGGCCTGCCCGACGAGGCGGTGCAAACCCACGTGCTCGTCACCGTCCGTCCGGAAGAAGGGGCGGAAAAGAGCCGCGTCGTCATCAAGGTGACCGACGCCTACGGCGTGAACGTGGAATACAAAAACGTGGAAATCACCGACATAACGCCGTTCACCGTCACCCTGGTGCTGGCGCCCGGCCAGAACGGCGTGGTGACCGTATACCGCAACGACGTTCTGATTGAATCCATCACGAAGACATACGGCGATGCGCTGTACGAAATGAATCCGGATCGGGATTTGCCTGACGATTTTGAAATTCCGGATGACGCGAACGTGGAATATTTGCCTTTTGACACGGATGAATCGGCGGGCCGCGCCGCATCCATCGGCGATTGGACGCCGGCCGACCGGGAGGGCCTGTGAGACGATGCAGACCGGTCTGATCGTCAAAGCCTTGAGCGGTTATTATTACGTGCTGCCGGACGGGGGAGGCGAACCGGTGCAATGCCGGGCGCGGGGTGTTTTCAAAAAAAGGGGCACGACGCCCCTCGTCGGTGACCGCGTGCGGTTTTCCGTCACGCCGAGCGGGGAGGGGACCGTGGACGAGGTGTTTCCGCGCACGACCGAACTCGTCCGTCCGCCCGTGGCCAACGCCGACACGATGCTGCTCGTGTCCTCGGTGGTCAAACCGGACCTTTCGCTGCTCCTGATGGACCGGTTCCTCGTCCATGCCGAACATGCGGGGCTCGAAGCGATCGTCGTGATCACGAAAGAGGACTTGCTGGATCCGGCGGCGGACGGTGAACACAATCCGGTCGAACAGGCAAAGGCGATTTACGGGGCAGCGGGCTACACCGTCCTGTCCTGCAGCGTCAAGAAAGGGACCGGCCTGGACGAGGTGCGGCGGGCGCTGGCCGGCAGGCTGACCGTCATTGCCGGCCAATCCGGGGTCGGCAAATCGTCGCTTCTGAACGGCGTCATTCCGGGCGTTTCCCTCATGACCGGCGAAGTGAGCGACAAATTGGGGCGGGGCAGGCACACGACCCGCCACGTGGAGTTGATCGCGCATCCCGACGGCGGCTTCGTCGCCGACACGCCGGGGTTCAGCCAGCTGGACTTCGCCGGGATCGAAGCCGGCGGATTGTCCGCCTGCTTTCCCGAGTTTGCCGCGCTGGCGGACGGATGCAAGTTTCGCGGCTGCCTGCACCAGAACGAACCGAGCTGCGCCGTGATGGAAGCCGCGGAAGACGGGCGCGTCGCGGAAAGCCGCTATCGCCACTACTTGCAGTTTCTCGCAGAAATCCAACAAACGAAGCGGAGGTACTGACCCGATGATCAAACTTGCCCCTTCCATTCTCTCGGCGGACTTTGCCAGGCTGGCGGAGGAAGTCCGGGAAGTGGAGGCGTCCGGCGCGGATTGGCTGCACGTGGATGTCATGGACGGCCATTTTGTGCCGAACATGACCCTGGGTCCGCTGGTGGTCAAGGCGCTTCGGCCCCACACGAAGCTGCCGATGGACGTCCATCTCATGATCGAACAACCGGCCCGCTACGTCGAAGCGTTCGCCGAAGCGGGCGCGGATTTGATTTCCGTGCATGCGGAAGCCGATCCCCATCTGTATCGCACCCTGGATTTGATCCGGAAACTCGGCAAAAAGCCGGGCGTCGTGCTCAATCCGTCGACGCCGGCGGAGTTCGTCGCACCGGTTCTCGGCCTGGTGGACTACGTGCTGATCATGACCGTCAATCCCGGGTTCGGCGGCCAGCAGTTTTTGCATCCGATGCTGGACAAAATCCGCCGGATGCGGTCGCTGCTGGACGAGCAGGGGCTATCGCACGTGGAGATCGAAGTGGACGGCGGCATCAACCGCGAAACCGCGCGTCTCGTTGCGGAAGCGGGCGCGACGGTGCTGGTTGCCGGCAACGCGGTGTTCGGCAGGAGCGACCGGGCGGCGGCGATGGCGGAAATCCGGGAAGGCGCGAGCCGGACGGGCGTTTGAACGCTGTCGGCGGGACGGGATACCGTCAGTCGGCTGCGTTTGGCAGACACGATCGGCGGTTGACGTGGCGGAAAGGCGGGAAAGCGCGAGCCGGGCGGGCGTTGGATCGCTGATGGCGAAGCGGGATCCCGTTGTGCTGCTGCGTTCGCCAGTTCCTTTTTCCGGGAAGTTGGAGCGCGGGATACGACGCCGGAAGAACCCGGAGCGGGTGCCGCTCGATCTTCTGTTGGAATGTTGCAATCCGGAAATGCATAAAATGGGTACCGAAGGCCGCAGGCCGGAGGTCCCTTTTTTGTGACGGATGAATGTGCGGCGAATCGTGCGGAGGTTTTCGGTGTGCCTGACGGGGCGGGGTGAAAAAGCACTTTTTTGCCCGAGGCGGCATAGGATGAAGGGACGGAATCGGGAAGCCATACTACGGTGGGAGGGGTAGGCGTGAAATTTTACACGATCAAATTGCCCAAATTTTTGGGGAGCTTCGTCAGAGCCATCATCAATACGTTCAGCAAAAATTGACTCCATCGCTTGCCGCCGCCCAGGGCGGAAGATGGCCGTACGACGTTTCGTTCCCGAACACGAAAAAAAGCACCGCAGGAGGTGCTTTTTGTCTTTATGAAGGCCGTCGGCCGAATCAGACGCGAACGACTTTGCCGCTTTTCAGCGCGCGGGTGCTGACGTAAACCCGTTTCGGTTTGCCGTCGACGAGAATGCGCACCTTCTGGACGTTGACGCCCCAGGTGCGTTTCGTTTTGTTGTTGGCGTGGGATACGTTGTTGCCTCTTTTCGGCGCTTTGCCGGTTACATAGCATTTGCGAGCCATCGTGAAACACCCCCATTTCTGACCAAACACACTAAATGATCATAACACGGTCCATGCGCAGGAGTCAATGCCGAGTTTTCCCGGTCGGGTTGGCGGCGGTTTGCCTGAAGCGCGAAAGCGGGGCGGCGGGCCGATGCGAGAGGGCGGGAGTTTGCCCAACATTCGTCGAGGAACGGAGATGTCAGGGGTGAGACAGCGGCATTTTGCCCATAACTCGTTGCGGGACAGGGGGATCCGGATCGAAGCCGTTTTGGAGGGACGCCTTCTTCACAAAAATGAAAAAACACGCTCCTTTTTTGTTGGCAATTATAAAACGGTGTTTTATAATATAAAATTGATAACGCTTTACCGGGAGGACTCCATGCCGATCATCCAATCGCTGGACCGGGCGCTGCAAATCCTCGACCTGTTTGATGAGCAAAACCCGGAACTGAGAATCACCGAGATGAGCAGCCGCATGAACCTGCACAAGAGCACGCTCCATTCACTGCTGAAAACGCTGCAGAAACACGGTTACATCGAGCAGGACGAAGCGTCGGGCAAATACCGGCTCGGGCTGAAACTGCTGGAACGCGGCCAGTTTCTGTTGCAAAACATGGACATTCGCACGGTGGCCCGCAAAACGTTGGAGGAGCTTTCCCGCACCACCGGCCAGACGACCCATCTCGTGATCCGGGACGGGCGCGAAGGGGTCTACATCGACAAGGTGGAAGGCGAGAAGGCGGCGATCCGCTATTCGCGCATCGGGCGCCGCGTGCCGTTGCACACGAGCGCCGTCGGCAAGGTGCTGGCTGCTTTCTTGCCGCCGGACGAGCTGAAAGCGCTGCTGGCGGATTACGCCTTCGTCCGGCACACGCCGAACTCGATCACGGACCGCGAGACGTTCCTGGCAGAAATCGAGCGCGTGCGGAAGGAAGGATGCGCGACGGACCGGGAAGAAAACGAACCGGGCGTCCGTTGCGTCGCGGCGCCGGTGTTTGACCATGCGGGCAAAATTGCCGGGGCGATCAGCATTTCGACGCTGGCGTCCGCCGTCGGAGATGAAGCGTTGCGATCGCTTGCGGCTCTGCTTGTACAAGGGGCGAAGGACATTTCGGGAGCGATGGGGTTCCGGCAGCCGGGTTAACCGGCGGGTAACGTCAACAATACGGAAAAGAAAGGAAGAGGTGGTTTCATGCGTTTGGTTCGGTTTGTCGAGAACGGATTGCCGGTGTTGGCGGTGGTGACGGACGATGATCTCGTGTACCGCACGCCTTTTGACGGGATGCATTCGTTCATGAAGGAAGCGCGGCTGATCGGGGTGCAGCCCGAAGCGCTGGCTGCGTCGTTCGTCACGAAGGAGCGGTTGGTCGGACAACCGCTGTCTTCGCTGAAGTTGGCCGTTCCGGTGGAAGCGCCGGAAGTGTGGGCGTCGGGCGTCACGTACCTGCGAAGCAAGGAAGCCCGCAATTACGAAGCGACGGGCGGGAAGCTGGACCGGGAGACGTTCTACGACAAAGTGTATGATGCGCCGCGTCCGGAAATTTTCTTCAAGTCGACGGGGGCAAGACTGGCGGGACCGGAGGAAACCCTCGGTTTGCGCAGCGATTCGTCGTGGCAGGTTCCGGAACCGGAACTCGGTCTCGTGCTCGGCAGCGACGGCACGATCTGGGGGTATACGATCGGCAACGACATGAGCTGCCGGGACATCGAGGGGGAAAACCCGCTCTATCTCCCGCAGGCGAAAATTTGGCGCAAATCGTGCTCGATCGGTCCCGCGGTCCGGCTGGCCGGCACCGTGTCCGATCCGTATGCGCTTGAAATCACGTGCCGCATCGAGCGGGACGGGCAGGAAGTGTTCCGCGGCTCGGCCAGCACGGGGCAGTTGAAACGCAAGCTGGAAGAATTGGTGCATTATTTGGCGCTGGACAACGAATTGTATGACGGCACCGTGCTGCTCACCGGAACGTGCATCGTGCCGCCCGATGATTTCACGCTGCGGGAAGGAGACCGGATCATCATCGGCATTGGCGGCATCGGCGAGTTGGCCAATCCGGTCGCGCCGGCATCCAGCCTCGTGAAATGAATCGCTTCGCCGACCGGTTTCAACTGAATCCGTACGGAGCGGAATCCAATCAAGATTCTCAAGGAGGATGGGTACAATGGGGCAACTTGAACTTGGACGACATTATTTGAATTACATCGGCGGGCAATGGAAACCGGCCGCTTCCGGACAAACGGCGGAGAGCATCAACCCGGCCAGGGCATCCGAAGTGGTGGGGATCGTTCCCCTTTCCGGCCGGGAAGACCTGGATGAAGCCGTCCAGGCGGCAAACGCGGCGAAGACGGCCTGGAGCAGGATGGCCGGTCCGGCGCGGGGGGATCTGCTTTACAAGGCTGCCGCGATTTTGGAGCGGCGGGTGGATGAAATCGCGGAGACGATGACCCGCGAGATGGGCAAAACGTTCCCCGAAGCGAAGGGAGAAACGATGCGGGGCGTCGCCCTGTTGCGCTATTACGCCGGGGAAGGCAGCCGGCAAATCGGCGAGGTGATCCCGTCTTCCGACAGCGAAGGCCTGATGTTCACCGTCAGGGTGCCGCTCGGCGTCATCGGCGTCATTTCGCCCTGGAATTTCCCGGTGGCCATTCCGGTTTGGAAAATGGCGCCGGCGCTTGCCTACGGCAACACGGTGGTGCTCAAACCGGCGCTGGAGACGAGCGTGACGGCGGCCAAAGTGGTGGAATGCTTCGCGGAAGCCGGTTTTCCCGCCGGCGTCGTCAACCTGGTCATGGGCAAAGGTTCCACGGTCGGGCAGGCGCTGGCCGAACATCCCGGCGTTCACGGCATCACCTTCACCGGTTCGGATACGGTCGGAAAAGCGGTCGGCCTGGCGGCTTACCAACGCGGAGCCAAATATCAACTGGAGATGGGCGGCAAAAACCCGATCATCATCGCGGCCGATGCCGATCTGGATCTTGCCGTGGAAGCGACGATCAGCGGCGGCTTCCGCTCGACGGGTCAAAAATGCACGGCGACGAGCCGCGTGATCGTGCATCGCGACGTTTACGACGCGTTCAAGGAGAAATTGCTGGCCAAAGTGCGGGAAATCCGCATCGGCGACGGCATGGAAAACGGCGTCTGGATGGGGCCGTGCGCCAGCGAAAGCCAAATGAACACGGTGCTGGAGTATGTGCGCATCGGCCAGGAGGAAGGCGCCAAACTGGTTTGCGGCGGCAGACGGGTGACGGAAGGCGGCCTTGCCGACGGCTACTTCGTCGAACCGGCCGTGTTTGAAGGCGTCCGTCCGGACATGCGCATCGCCCGGGAAGAAATCTTCGGTCCCGTGCTGGCGCTCATTCCCGCGGACAGCATGGAGGAAGCGATCAACCTGGCCAACGATGCCGAGTTTGGGCTCAGCGCCTCCATCTACACGCGGGACATCGGCAACGTGCTGACGTTCATCCGCGACATGGATGCAGGGCTCGTCCGGGTGAACGCGGAAACGGCGGGCGTCGAATTGCAGGCACCCTTCGGAGGCATGAAACTGTCGAGTTCCCATTCCAGGGAGCAGGGAAGAGCCGCCATCGAGTTTTATACGGCGGTCAAGACCGTATTCGTCAAAGCGTGATCGCACCGGGGAGGAATCGGAATGGGGAGCCGTTTGGCCGAACTGATGGAAGAAACGGATTCGTCCGTTTATGACGTGAAGACACGGGCGCCCGGAGCGGAAGGATCACTGCCGCTCACGCCCGAGATGCTGCGGGAAGCGCCGAGCGGCGACCTGTTCGGCTGGTCGCAAAACGTCGGCATGGGATGGCGGCCGGAACGCCTCGGAGCGGGCGAATATTTGATTTTGAGCACCCAGGGAGGGATTCGCGCCGAAGACGGCACGCCGATCGCCCTCGGCTATCATACCGGGCATTGGGAGGTCGGCCTGCTGGCGAAGGAAGCGGCGGAAACGATCAGCCGCGCCGGCGGCATTCCGTTCGCCGGCGCAGTGAGCGATCCGTGCGACGGACGTTCCCAGGGAACATCGGGCATGTTCGATTCGCTGCCGTACCGGAACGACGCGGCCGTCACCATGCGCCGGCTGATCCGTTCGCTGCCGACGCGGCGCGGCGTCATCGGCATCGCCACCTGCGACAAGGGGCTGCCGGCGATGCTGATGGCCGTGGCGGGCAGCGTCGATTTGCCCGGCATCGTGGTGCCCGGCGGCGTTACATTGCCTCCCGTCCAGGGCGAAGATGCGGGGACGATCCAAACGATCGGCGCCCGGTTCGCCCGTGGAGAGATCACGCTGGAAGCGGCGGCGGATCTCGGCTGCCGCGCCTGCGCCACCCCCGGCGGCGGTTGCCAGTTCCTCGGCACTGCGGCCACGAGCCAGGTGGTGGCGGAAGCCCTCGGCTTGACGGTGCCCCACGCCGCATTGGCGCCGTCCGGACAACCGGTTTGGCTGGCGTTGGCCCGCCAGTCGGCGAAGGCGATCATGGCGATGGCGGACGCCGGCATCCGGGTGCGCGACATCGTGACCGACGCGGCGATTCGCAACGCCATGGTGGTGCACGCCGCCTTCGGCGGTTCCACCAACCTGCTCCTGCACATTCCAGCCATCGCCCATGCCGCCGGCCTGCGGGTGCCGACGGTGGAAGACTGGATCGACATCAACCGGAAAGTTCCCCGGCTTGTCAGCGTGTTGCCGAACGGCCCGGTTTACCATCCGACGGTGCGGGCGTTTCTGGCCGGCGGCGTGCCCGAAGTGATGCTTCATCTCCGGGATATGGGGCTCATCGACGACACGGTGCTCACCGTCACGGGCGAACCGCTGTCCGCCGTGCTGGACTGGTGGCGGCAATCGGATCGGCGCGCCATCCTGCGCCGCCGGTTGACGGAGGAGGACGGGGTGGATCCGGATGCGGTGATCATGTCGCCGGACAAGGCGCGCGAAGCCGGACTGACCTCGACGGTGACATTCCCGCGTGGAAATCTGGCGCCGGAAGGTTCGGTCATCAAATCGACGTCCATCGATCCGTCGGTGGTCGGAGAAGACGGCGTGTACCGCCATACCGGCAAAGCGAAGGTGTTTACGAGCGAACGGGACGCCATCCGGGCGATCAAAAACGGCGGCATCGTCGCCGGCGACGTGCTCGTGCTGATCGGCAGGGGACCGAGCGGCGCCGGCATGGAAGAAACGTATCAGTTGACGTCGGCATTGAAAGCTCTCTCCTTCGGGAAGCACGTATCCCTCATCACCGACGGCCGGTTTTCCGGCGTGTCCACCGGAGCCTGCATCGGCCACGTGGGCCCCGAAGCGCTCGCCGGCGGACCGATCGGCAAGTTGCGTGACGGGGACGTCATCCGGATCGTCATTGACCGGGTCAATTTGTCGGGAAGCGTCGACTTCATCGGGGAGGGCGACGAAACGTTCGATCCGGAGGAAGGCGCCCGGCGCCTGGCTGCCCGGACGCCGCATCCCGGACTCGCGCCCGACCCGAGGCTTCCTGCCGATACGCGCCTGTGGGCTGCCCTGCAGACGGCAAGCGGAGGCACGTGGGCAGGGGCGGTATACGATGCGGACCGCATCATCGCCCTGCTGGAAGCCGGCAGGAAGGCGTTGGGGCAGTCCTGAAAAAACGATAAACAAGCGGTGAATCGTCTGTCGCCTTGACCGTTTGCTCTTCCGGATGCTCCTGCCGGCCTGTCGCCTCAGGCCGCACAGTCGTTCGGCATGCCGGCCGCCCGGCATCCGGAACGCATCCGCTCGAGGGCGGAAAACCGGGTCACCATCCACGAAAGTCCGTTTGCGCGCAACCGGTCGGAAGCCGGCAGGCAAGCGCCCGTCCCGTACCGGGAGGCGCGTTGCAGGCCGGCTTCCGTTTTTTGCAGGCAACGGGACGTATGGGGCAAATCGACATTTGCATTTTTTTGTTGTAAGATTAAATTTGAAGCTTTGTTTCTCAATCACAAAGGGGTGTGACCCGCATGCCGATCGAATTGTCGACCGAGCACGGCAAAGTTGCCATCTCGGATGAAGTGATCGCCACGCTGGCCGGTTCCGCCGCCCTGGATTGCTACGGGCTCGTCGGCATGAGCTCCCGCAAACAGTTGAAAGACGGCATCGCCGAACTGCTCGGCCGCGACAACTTCACCCGCGGCGTGGAAGTGAAGCAGGAAGACGGCAAAACGGTCATCGATCTGTACATCATCGTGATGTACGGAACGAAAATTTCCGAAGTGGCTCACAATATCCAGAACAAAGTACGTTATGTGCTGAACGACGTGCTCGGATTGCAGGTAGATCGCATCAATATCATTGTGCAAGGGGTACGCGTAAGCCGCTAGGAGGAAAACTTCATTGAGCAGCCAGAAAGTGAACGGTTCCGATTTCGTCCGCATGATGCTGTTTGCCGCTGAGCGGTTGCAAAGCCATGTGGAGCAAGTCAATGCGTTGAATGTGTTCCCGGTGCCGGACGGGGATACGGGCACCAACATGAATTTGACCCTGTCCCTGGGCGTCCAGGAGATGCAGAAGAAGGCGGACGGCCATCTCGGCCGGACCGCGGAAGCGCTCGCCAAAGGCCTTTTGATGGGAGCGCGGGGCAACTCCGGCGTCATTCTCTCCCAGTTGTTCCGCGGGTTTGCCAAAACGCTCGCTCCCCATGCGGAAGCGGACGCCAAGCTGTTGGCGCAAGCCTTCGCGGGGGGAGTGGAAACCGCTTACAAAGCCGTCGTGAAGCCGGTGGAGGGGACGATTTTGACCGTTGCCCGCGAATCGGCGGAAACGGCGGTGAAAACGGCGGAACGCGAGGCGGATCTTGCCGGGCTGATGGAGGCCGTCATCCGGACGGCCAGGGAAGCGCTGGCCCGCACGCCGGAACAGCTGCCGATCCTGAAACAGGTCGGCGTCGTGGATGCGGGCGGCCAGGGGCTGATCTTCATCTACGAAGGGTTCCATCAGGCGCTGAAAGATCCGAACGCCGTGTTGTCGGGCGGCACCGCCGCCGCGCATGCCGCCAAGGCGGCACCTGCCGCGCCGGCCGGACATGCGCCCGAACGGCGCAGCGCACAGGCCCACATCGCCACCGAGGAAATCGAATTTGGCTACTGCACGGAATTCATCGTGCAATTGCACGACGAGGGGCGGGCCAAGTTTGACGAACACGCCTTCCGCAACGACTTGTCCAAACACGGCGACTCGATGGTGGTTGTCGCCGATGACGATTTGGTCAAGGTGCACATTCACGCCGAGTATCCGGGCAACGTGCTCAATCTGGCCATGCAATATGGCTCCCTGACCCGCATCAAGATCGACAACATGCGGGAACAGCACACGGAAATTTTGGCCCACGAAGCCGGACACGCCCATGCGGACGGACACGGGGAACCGGCCGGGCATCCGCAGGCGGAACCGAAACCCGGAGCGGCCGGCGGTGCGGTGCCGGCGGACGTCCCCCGCAAACCGATGGGCATGGTCGCCGTCGCCGTCGGAGACGGGCTGTCGGAAGTGTTCCGCAGCGTCGGCGTTGACGTGATGCTTTCCGGCGGACAAACGATGAACCCGTCCACGGAGGAAATCGTCACGGCGATCCAAAACGTTCCCGCGGACACGGTGTTCGTGCTGCCGAACAACTCCAACATCATCATGGCCGCCCGGCAGGCCGTGGAACTGGCGGACCGCAACGTCATCGTCATCCCGACGAAAACGATCCCGCAAGGCCTCGCCGCCGCACTGGCGTTCAACGAATTTGCCGATGCGGAGACGAACGCGAAGGCGATGGAGGAAGCGGCCGGGCGCGTCCGTTCCGGATCGGTCACCTACGCGGTGCGGGATTCGGCGATCAACGGGCTGGAAATTCGCGAGGGAGATTACCTGGGCATGCTGGACAGCCAGATTGCCGCCAGCGGCCCGAACCTCGACGAAGTGGTGCGCGGCCTGCTGGAGCGGATGATCGAATCGGGCGACGAAATCGTCACCGTCTTTGCCGGACAGGACGCGGACGAAGAGCAAACCGGCAAACTGGCGGCCTGGCTGGAAGAGCGCTACCCGGATGCGGAACTGGAGCTGCACCGGGGCGGACAACCCCTTTACTACTACCTGATTTCGGTGGAAGGCTGAGGGATTTTGAACAGGAGAAAGGCCCGGAACACCCGTTTCGTTGCACCGGAACGGGAAAGGCCGGGTGCACACAGATGACCGATTTCGGAAACCGGAGAAGTCGACGCTGCAGCGTTGGCGGGGAGAGGGAACCGGACAAAGGAGAGGTGTCAACGTGGCAAACATCAAAATCGTAACGGACAGCAGTGCCGACATTCCGAAAGCTTTGCTGGATGAACTGGGCATCACCGTCGTTCCGCTCAAGGTGCATTTTGGAGAAGAAACGTACGTGGAAGGCGTGGACATCACCGCCGAAACCTTCTATCCGAAGCTGGTTTCCTCCGACAGGTTGCCGACCACGAGCCAGCCGTCTCCCGCGGATTTCCTTGAAGCGTACAAAAAGCTCGCAACGGAACCGGGAGATGAAATCATTTCCCTCCACATTTCCTCCGCGCTCAGCGGCACCTACCAATCGGCGGTGCTGGCGAAGCAACTGCTGGAAGAGCAAATCCCGGTTCACATTGTGGACACCCGTTACGCCAGTTTCGGGCACGGCGTGATGGTTGTGACGGCGGCCCGCATGGCCCGTGAAGGCAAATCGGCGGAGGAGATTTTGGAAGCCGTCGCCAAAAAACGGGAGGGAAGCCAGATCTACTTCATCGTGGACACCCTCCAATATTTGTACAAAGGCGGGCGGATCGGCAAGGCTTCGGCGCTGTTCGGTTCGCTGCTGAACATCAAGCCGATCCTGACCGTGGACGAAGCCGGCGAAGTGGCGCCCGTGGACAAGGTGCGCGGACAGAAGAACGCTCTTTCCCGCATGATCGAGCTCCTGGAAAAGGATATGGCGGGCCGAAACATGGAGCTGTACGTCGGACACGCCGCAGCGCCCGAAATGGCGCAGCAGCTGAAGGATTTGATCGTCTCCAGGCTGAACGTGGAGCCGAAAATGTTCATTGACGTCGGTCCGATCATCGGAACGCATGCCGGTCCGGGGACGCTGGCCGTGTTTGCCTTTCCGGAATGATGGAAGGGCTCGGCCAACTTCCCGTGCGGGCGGTTTCCGGCGTGGGCCCGCAGAAAGCCCGGGAACTGGAAGCGTTCGGCATCGCAACGGTGCAGGACTTGCTCGAACATTTTCCTTTTCGGTATGAGGACTACCGTCTCCGGCATCTTTCCGATGTCGGAGACGGGGATAAAGTGACGATACAAGGCGTCATTCACGGTGAACCGGTATTGCGCATGTGGGGGAGGAGCAAGTCCAGGCTGACCTGCATCGTGCTGGTTGACCGTTTTTTCGTGACGGCGGTCTGGTGGGGGCGGCATTTCCTGAAAAATCAGCTGCAGCCCGGACGGGAAATCGTGCTCACCGGCAAATGGGACGCGCGCAAAAGGGAAATCGCCGTCAGCGAGTCGGAATTTCCCGATGCGGGCGCCGCCAAAACCGGAACGCTCCAGCCGGTCTACCATGTCGGCGGCGGCATCACCCAGGCATGGCTGCGCAAGGTGATCCGCCAGGCCTTGGTGCAATACGGCGAGCGCATCGGAGAGTGGCTGCCGGAGGATCTGTTGCGCCGCCATCGGTTCATGTCCCGCAAACGGGCCATTGCGGCGATCCATCTGCCCGGGGAGACGACGGACGGCGACGAGGCCCGGCGGAGGCTCGTGTATGAAGAGCTGTTCCTGTTCCAGTTGAAGCTGCTCGCTTACCGTGCGGCCAACCGCGGGCGGGCGGACGGCGTGGCCATGAAGGTGGACCGCGGGCAGGTGCGCGAGATGGTGCGGGCGTTGCCTTTTGCCCTGACGGCATCCCAGAAACGCGTCATCGCCGAGATTTTGGACGACATGGAAAGCCCGTACGCCATGAACCGCCTGCTGCAGGGGGACGTCGGGGCGGGCAAGACGGTGGTGGCCGCGGTGGCGCTGTTTGCCGCCTGGACGGCGGGGCGGCAGGGCGCGCTGATGGTGCCGACGGAAATTTTGGCCGAGCAGCACGCCCGTTCGCTGAAGGGGATGCTGGAGCCGTACGGCATCCAGGTCGGCCTGCTCGTCGGCAGCATGACCGAGCGGGAGCGGAAAGGGATGCTCGCTTCCCTGCAATCGGGCATGATTGACGTGGTCGTCGGCACCCATGCCCTGATCCAGGAGGACGTGTACTTCGCCCGGCTCGGCCTCGTGGTGGTCGACGAACAGCACCGGTTCGGGGTGGAGCAGCGGAGCATGCTGCGGCGCAAGGGCATCAACCCCGACGTGCTGACGATGACGGCGACGCCGATTCCCCGCACGATGGCGATCACCGCCTTCGGCGACATGGACGTGTCCACCCTGAACGAACTGCCGAAGGGGCGGCTTCCGGTCAAGACGTATGCCGTCGGCCACGCCATGCTGAACCGGGTGATCGGCTTCATCCGACGGCAGGTGCAGGAAGGGCGGCAGGCTTACGTCATCTGCCCGCTGATCGAGGAATCCGGGAAGCTGGACGTGCAGAACGCGCTTGACGTGTACGGGCAATTGCGGCAGGCGCTGGGCGGGGACGGGATTGAGATCGGGCTGTTGCACGGCCGGATGGCTGCCGCCGAGAAGGATGCGGTCATGCAGGCGTTCAAGGACAACCGGGTGCACGCGCTCGTGTCCACCACGGTCATCGAAGTCGGGGTCGACGTGCCGAACGCCACCCTGATGGTCGTCTACGACGCCGACCGGTTCGGCCTGTCCCAGCTGCACCAGCTGCGCGGACGGGTGGGCCGCGGCGCCCATCAGTCGTATTGCATCCTCATCGCGGATCCGAAAAACGAAATCGCGGAGGAACGGATGCGCATCATGACCCGGACGAACGACGGGTTCGAAATCGCGCGCCGTGACCTGGAACTGCGCGGGCCGGGGGATTTCTTCGGCACGAAGCAAAGCGGCATGCCGGATTTCAAACTGGCCAACCTGCTGACGGATTACGACATCCTGGAGACGGCGCGGGAAGACGCGGCGGAGCTTTTGGCAAATCCGGGGTTCTGGACGGATGCGGAATACGCCGGGCTGCGCGATTATTTGCAGCGGGAAGGCGTGCTGGAAGGCGGCAGGCTGGATTGACGGGATCGCATCACCGTTGCGGAAGGGCATGACACCGCCTCCCGTCCCTCGTCTCTGGCGGCACCGGGGATATCCCGGGCAAGTTTGTGCGATTTTTCATGCAAAAGGTCGCCCAGGATGCGATCAATCGGACGTTTTGTACGAAAAATCATACAAAATCGCCCCCGACGGAACGCAGGCATGCCCGTTTTGTATGAAATTTCATGCAAAACGGGCATTTTTGGCCTTCATTTTGGCGGTTTTGCATGAAAAATCGCACAAAACACGGCCCATGCGGCCTCGAATGGCCCGGCCAAACCGGGCCGGGGGAAAGCCTGACGGCCCGATGCCGGGCGACAAAAAACGCGGGCGCCGGACAGGCGGCCCGATTTTTGCGGCACATTGCGCCCGCCCTGCTCATAGGATGGGTAGCGGAGGTGTGCCGATGAGCTACCACAAGTACGGCATCAGCGACGATCTCGTTTACCGGGTCAAGCAAAAAATGAAAAACCCCGCCACCAAGGAGCGCATGAAGCGTCTGCTCGAGGGCGTCACCAAATACGATTTGCAAAACCGCGCCACGGTCCGGAGGCTGCTCGACCAGGCGAGCGCCATTTTGCAAGAACCGTTGACGGGGCAGCAGAAGGAAAACATCGTGTCGTTCGTCATCGCGCAAAAAATCGACCCGCAAAACACGCTCCACTTGCTCAGGTTGTGGAGCATGTTCCGTTGACGGGCGGACGGGAAGCCGCATGCCGCCCGACGGTTGTCCGCCGTGTGAACGGGCTGCAAACCGCAGGCAAAATACAGAAAGAACGGACAAAACCCGCCCATGTCTGCCGATTCGGCAGGCGCAGGGGCGGGTTTTCCGTGTTCAGGGCAAATCTCCGGCGGCATCCGCTTCGGCGCCTCCGCTGAAATCACGGGCGGGATCGGGGTCTGCCCACTCGACGTTCAGCAGTCGGCGAAAGGGGATCCACGCCCTGCCGTCTTCATCGGCCAGGCGGAAGCGCCCCTGGAAAGGATCCAGCCGGTCGATCCGCCCAAGCCGGATTTCCGGCTCGTATTCGCCGGCGACGGTGACGGCCACCCGCCGTCCGGATGACAGCGCGGCGCCGAGCATTTCGTCCATCAGGCGAATGCGGTCCTCGTCCGGTTCGGGCGGGACGAATTTCCGCAGCTGCCGGCGATGCTCCAGCAGTTGTTCCTTGTGTTCGGGCAAAAACATGCGGCTCGACTCCCAAAGCAAATTGCCGCGTTTCAAGTGGCGCGGGTCGTCCATTTGGCCAAAACCTCCTCCTTGCGTTCCCGCACGCCAGCCTGTTTTCGCGCCGGCGGGACAGGCATCCGATGCCTGTACCCGCGGGGCGGGGTACAATGACGCTGTGCGCGGCCTTGGCGGCAAGCGACGGTACCGCGCACCGTGCCATGAAAGAAAGGGATGAGTCACCGGTGGACAAGAATCGCGCCCTGCTGACCGGATTTTTCGTCAGTTTTGCGTTGACGCTCATTCCATTGCCCGTCTTTCCGTCGCTGCCGGGCATGGCGGCTTTGCTGGATGTGGTGGTGCACGATCTGTCCTTCGCGCTGGCGGTCGTGTTCGCCGTTCCGTTGCTCTGGCGGGCCCTCCGCCGGCTGTTCAACGCGTAACGCCGGGCCGTGCTACTTGTAATGCCCGCCGATTTTCACCGCCCGTTCCTTCGCCTGGCCGGCTTTCGTGACGGAGACGGCCCGCATGATGGCGGCGGCGCCGTATTTTTCCTTGATGGCATCCATCGCTTCCGCCAGCCGTCGCTCCTTCTCCCGGTCGCGGAACAGGTCGAGCTGGTAGGTGTCATCGGGCACGAGGCCGGTCAACGTGACGCCGACGCTGCGCACCGGCTGGCCGTCCCAGTGCCGCTCGAACAATTCCCGCACGGCCCGGAACAACTCCGGCGCGTGATGGGTCGGATCGGGCAGCGTCATCTGCCGGTAAAATCCGGTGGGGCGGTCGAAATCCGCCCCCCGGCAGCCGACGGCGGCCACTTTGCCCATCAGCCCTTTGCTGCGGGCCCGGCGGCACACTTCCTCGGACAGTTCCAGCAGCACGGTTTCGATGTCGGCGCGCAAATGGTAGTCCCGAGGCAGCGTCATGTGATGGCCGACCGCCTTCTGCAGGTCGTGGCTCGCGGGGGAGACCGGCGAATCATCAATGCCGTTGGCCGTCATCCACAGCACGTGGCCGGGGATGCCCCACATGTGCTGCAGCTTCTCCAGCGGATATTGCGCCAGGTCGCCGATGGTGGCGATGCCGAGCCGGTGCAGGTGGCGGGCCATCCGCGTGCCGACGCCGAACATGGCGGCGACGGGCAACGGCCACATCACCTCCCGCATGTTGCCTTCGTGCAGCGCGAAAATGCCGCCCGGCCGCTTCTTGGCGAAATTGTCGCAGGCAATTTTGGCCAGCACCTTGTTCGGTCCGATGCCGACCCGGGCGTATACGCCCGTTTCCTGGCCGATGTCGTCCTGGATCATCCGCGCGATCGTCTCCGGCTTCCCGAACAGGCCGACGCTGCCGGTCACGTCCACGAACTGTTCGTCGATGGAATACGGTTCCACCAGGTCGCTGTAGCGTTCCAGAATGGCCGTGATCTGCAGCGACACGTTGATGTATTCCTGCATCCGCGGCTGCAGCACGATGACGTCGGGACATTTGCGCACCGCTTCGCCGACCCATTCCGTCGTCTGGATGCCGCATGCCTTGGCCAGCGGACAAGCCGCCAGCACGATGCCGGACCGCTTTGCCGGATCCCCGGCGATGATGACCGGTTTGTCCCGGTATTCGGGACGGGCCGCCTTCTCCACGCTGGCATAGAAGCTTTGCATGTCCACGAGAAAAATGACCTTGTCCTTCATCGCTGCCTCGCCTCGGTTCCCCGGCCGGAGAGCGTCGGGCCGCCGGCGTTTCCGCGCGGAAGCGCCGTCCGCCGGTTTGCCCGCCTTTCCCCGGCAGCGGAGGAATGGGAGTTCCCTTGTTCAGTGTATGCCCATTATAATGCGAATATATGTTCGCATCAATAGGCGATGATCTCCAAAATCCGTATGGTGAATCGGCCGGGGTTGCGGCGGTCGAACGAGGCGGCATCCGGATCGGGTTTTGAACGATCGCCGTTTGCGGGTTGTCCGCGACAGGAACCTGGCCGGACGTGATCGCGCAAGGCGGGAGCATGCTCCCGCCTCGCTTTTTGTTATGAGATTGTTAAGCGGGCGTTTTGTACAATGTGAACGAATTTTGTCGAAAGGATACCGAGTCCAATGTCACAAATCGGGAGGGTGTGCAAATGACAAGAAGGGAAGAGCCGGCTCGATTTTGGGGTCGCGCATGGATTCTGGCGCTCGTTTTCGCGCTCATCGTCCAGCCGTTGCCGGCGGTTGCGGCGGACGGAGGGGGGGGGGACGGCGATCTGTACATCATCCGGGATCAGGCCGATTTGGAAGCCATCCCGACGCTCGGGTTGGACAAGCATTACAAACTGGCCGAGGACATCACGCTAAGCGGCAACTGGAAGCCGATCGGCACCGCCGGCAGTCCGTTTACCGGCCATTTTGACGGGGACGGCCATACGATTTACGGATTGAACATCGCGATCACCACGGATCTCATCTTGGGCAACATGGTCCAGGACAGCGAAAATGCCGGACTGTTCGGTTACGCGCAAAACGCCGTCATCGAGAATGTGACCCTGGATGAGCCGACCGTGAATTATGACGGCCTCATCCAAACGAACAAGACGGGCGCATTGCTGGGAAGCGGCGTGAACACGATCATCCGCAACGTGCACGTGAACGGCGGCAGCGTGTCCGGCGTCCACGTGGTGGGCGGGCTTGCCGGGAAGCTCGCGGGAAATTCCGAAATCCGGGAAAGCAGTTCTTATGCGGATATCGGCATCGTGAACTGGAAACCGGAAGGCGCAGGCGGTCTGGTCGGCGTCCTGAACGGATCCGCGGTGTATGACAGCACCGCCGGCGGTGACGTCAAAATCGGCACGGCCGGCATTGCGGGGGGACTGGCGGGCATGGCGGAAGCGGCCTTCATCTCCGGAAGCACCGCGGCAGGCGAAGTGTCCGGACAGCAAAAAATCGGCGGGCTCATCGGCGAATCGGTATTCAGCACGATCGAAAACAGTTCCGCATCGGGAAAGGTGACGGCAAATGCGCATGCGGCCGGCGGCCTGATCGGCTATTCCGCGGAAGACACGATATCCGGCAGCAGCGCATCCGGCCAGGTTGATGGTTACGACAAGGTCGGCGGGCTCGTCGGCCATGTCACAGCCGGAACGTTCAGCGACGTGGGCGCCTCCGGCGATGTCAATGGTGCCAACGAGGTCGGCGGATTGATCGGACACTTGGAATCCAGTGTGGTCGAGTCCGGTTCCGCTTCGGGAAACGTCTTTGGCAGCCTTGAATCCGTCGGCGGCCTGATCGGATATTCACTCGGTAACCAGGTGACCGACAGCCAGGCTTCCGGCAATGTGGGCGGCCAAAAATATGTCGGCGGGCTCATCGGCCATGCCGAATTTGACACCATCAAGAACAACCGGGCCACCGGCCAAATCCATGACGCGTACGCATTGCCCAAGGGCACGGCCGTTGGCGGTCTGATCGGCAAATCGGTGATGAACGGGATCGAAGGAAACTCCGCTTCGGGGGGCGTTTACGGAGCCAATACCGTTGGCGGCCTGATCGGCCACTCGTCACAGGACACGATTACGGACAACCATGCATCCGGTGCCGTGGCAGGCGAATCGACGGTCGGCGGCCTGATCGGCCATGCCGAATCCAGTATGATCAGCGACGTTTACGCCACCGGACAAGTCAACACGCTTTTCAGCCTGACTCCCGATGCCGGCGGCCTGATCGGACTGATGGAAGGCGGTTTCCTCTACAGCGCATACGCCACGGGCGCCGTGTACGGCCATACGAATGTCGGCGGCCTGGTCGGCCGTTTGGCCGGAGGGGATATCCATCTCGCCTATGCATCGGGAACCGTTGACGGGGCCTACGAGGTTGGCGGTTTGATCGGGACCATGGACAACGGCAACGTCAGCGTGGCGTATGCCGACGGTTCCATCAACGGCATTCTGACCAACAATATGGGCGGCTTGATCGGATTGATGAACAACGGGACGGTCTTCGAAACGTATGCGGCCAAAATCAGCAAAGGTTATCCGTCCTCTTCCGGCGGATTGATCGCCGCCAAGCAATCCGGTACGGTCGAGTCCAGTTACTATCTCGCAAGCAGCGGCCTGTCCAACAACGGCATTGGCGAGTCCAAGACTGCAGTCGAAATGGTCCTTGAGTCAACCTATGTAGGGTGGGACTTCGAAACGATCTGGCAGTTTGACGAACGCGCGGGATATCCGCAGTTGGTCGGAATCGAACGGATGCCGCCGGCCATCAAGGCAGCGGTCGTCAGGGACGACAGCCCGGACGTGCTGGAAATTGCCTTTTATGAACCGGTCGTCATCGACCAGGATGCCCTGGATCACCTGCAGGTTACGGTGGAAGACGAGGCGGTTTCCTTCACGGGCACGCCGGGCGAGAAGCAGTGGCTTCTCCTGAAGCTGGAAAGCGCGGTTGCTCCCCTGCAAACGGTTGAATTGAGTTACGATTCCGCCCATCCGATCTTCGACCGGAGCGGGAACAAAATGGAAAGCGCCGTGAAGACGGCGGAAAATCTGGTGACTTCCTCGCTGGCAATCCAATCCGTGTCCCCGGCCAACGGGGCGAAAAACGTCCCGGCCGCAACGAATCTGACGCTGACGTTCAGCAGCGCGGTCACGCCCGTGGCGGGCAAGACGATCACGATCCACAAGTTGTTCGGCGGCAAGGCGGTGGAGACCATTTCGGTGACCGACACGGCCAAGGTGACCGTTTCGGGCGCGCAGGTCACCGTCAATCCGGCGACCGGCCTGTCCGACAGCACGGTGTATTACGTGCAAGTGGAAGCCGGCGCCTTCAAGGATGCGGCCAACAACCTGTCTCCGGCCGTCACCGGATCGAACGAATGGCGGTTCGAGACGGGCGCCGATGCCGAAAAGCAATGGATCGATGCGGCAAACGGGCTGACGGACGCCAAAGGCGGGCAACCGTCGTTGTTTGCGGACGGCGATACGGTGTACGTTGCCTTTTCGGACAAGGGCCATGACGGCAATCTGACGGTGATGAAGCTGGACAACACCAGCCGCGCATGGCAACCGGTCGGAACGCCGGGCTTTACCGCCGGCAAGGCGGAACAACCGTCGCTGTACGTGGAAGGCGGCATCCCGTATGTGGCCTTCTTGGACGACAGCAAAAGCAGAAAGGCGACGGTCGTGAAATTCGATGACGAAACCGGCGAATGGGTCGTTGTCGGTTCGGCGGGACTGTCGGAAGGCGTGATCGACGCCCCCTCGCTCGCCGTGCACAACGGCAAGCCGTATGTCGCCTACGAGGATGCGGCCAATGACAATCAGGTCATCGTCAAGACGTACGATGCGATTGCCGGTTGGAAGAGCGTCGGCAACCTGCCGGTGTCGGAGGACGTTGGTTACTGGCCGTCCCTGCAAATCCATGAAGGAAACCTTTACGTCGCCTATCAGGATTACATGTACACCTACGGATTCGGCGCAACCGTCATGCAATACGACAACGGCGCAAATGCCTGGAATCCGGTGGGCGAGCGCGGGTTCACGCCGGACTTTGCCTTCGAAACCCGCCTGTTTGTCGGCGAAGACGGAACCTTGTTTGTAGCCTACAAAAACGATGATTACGAAGCGGAATTGATGATGTATGACGAGCTTGCGGACGAATGGACGACCGTGGGCACTTCCCTCTCCGCGGGTCAAGTGTATGGCATTGACCTGTTCGTGGCGGACGGCGATCCCTATGTGGTCTATGAGGATGCGGAAAACGGAAACCGGTCCACGGTGATGAAATACACCGGATCCTCCTGGGTGCAAGTGGGGGAAACCGTTTCTTCGGGCAGCTCCGACAGTCCGTCGATTGTCGTCGCGGACGGCGTCCCGTACGTTGCCTATGCCGGCGGCAACGAGCTGTTTGTCAAAAAATACGCGACCGAATCCGGTTCCGGCGGCGGAGATGATGACAATCCGGGCGGCGGCGATGACAGTCCCGGCGGCGGAGGTGGCGGAAATCCCGGCGGAGGCGGCGGTAATCCGGGCGGCGGATCGCCTTCTCCCGGCAATGATGCGCCCGCAACCGATGACGAGCCGGCGGACGGACCGGATGACGGATTCAAAGTGATCGTGGACGGCAAAGAGCAGGGCCATATCGCCGAACGTTCGGAGTCGGAACAAGGAGGCCGCCACACGGTCACCGTGACCGTCGACACGGACAAACTGATTGAACAGCTCAATGCCGAACAGAACGGTTCGGTGATCCAAATCCCGGTGGCGAGCAAAACGGACCAGGTGTCCACCGTGCTTACGGCCGAAGCGGTGAAGGCGATGGAGAACAAGCAGGCCGTTCTCGTCATCGAGACGGACAACGGCAATTACCGGCTTCCCGCCGCGGACCTCCTGATCGAACAAGCGGCGGCCGCATTCGGCGGGCAAGTGAATCTGGCAGACGTCATCGTGACAATCGAAGTGGCGAAAGGCAGTGAAGCGCAAGCCGGGCAACTGCGGAAAATCGCGGAGGAAAGCGGGTTCGCGGTGGTCGTTCCGCCCGTCGTGTTCACGGTGAAGGTTTCCCATGGGGGAATGGATCTGGAGATCGACCGGTTCGCCGCCTTCGTCCAGCGCGAAATTCCGATCCCCGCGGGAGTGGACCCGGGCGCCGTCACGACGGCGGTCGTCCTGGAGCAAGACGGCTCCGTCCGCCACGTGCCGACGTACATCTCGCAGCGGGACGGCGTCTGGTATGCCGTCGTGAACAGCCTGACCAACAGCGCCTATTCCCTCGTTTTCTACGAGGCACATTTCGCCGACATGGACGGGCATTGGGCGGAATCGGCCGTGCTCAATCTGGCATCCCGCAAAATCGTTGCCGGCGTCGGCGGCGGACGTTTCCTCCCCGATGCGCCGGTCAGCCGTGCGGAGTTTGCCGCCCTCCTGGTCAGGGCGCTCGGATTGCCCGAACGCCAAGGTGCGGGATCGTTCAAGGACGTCGGCGAGAACGACTGGTTCGCCGGATCGGCCGCGACGAGTTCCGAATACGGTTTGGTGAAAGGTTACGCCGACGGCACGTTCCGTCCGTCGGAAACGATGACGCGCGAAGCCGCCATGGTGATGATCGTACGCGCCATGAAGCTGGCCGGGGTGGAGCGGACCATCTCCGGCGAAGCCGCGGAATCGATGCTGTCGGCCTTCTCCGATGGCCAATCGGTCAGCACGTGGGCCAAGCAGGCGGTTGCCTCCGCCGTGGACCAGGGCATTGCCGTCGGTTCCCCCGCCGGACTGCAACCGCAAAACGCGGTCACGAGGGCGGAAGCGGTCATGTTCATCCGGCGCATGCTCCGCTCGGCAAACCTGATCGACTGACATGCCTGGCAGGGAAAGGAGCGGCCGGAAACGCGATCCGGACGCTCCTTTCTGCAAATTCGGGGTTTACGAAAACGGCTGGACAATCCTACAATGGGTCTAGACCCGCCACAAAACGGGGGAAACCGCCATGATTCGCGTCATTCTTGTCGACGATGAAGAAAACGCGCTTGATGTCCTGGAGATTCTTCTCGGTGAAATCGGCCAGTTGGCGATCATCGGGAGATTCACCCATCCGCTGGACGCGATTCGCGCGATCAAACCCGGCCAATGCGACGCCGTTTTTCTTGATGTCGACATGCCGGGCATGGACGGCATGGAACTTGCCCGAACGATCCGGGAAATCGATCCGGACATTCAGGTGATTTTCACGACCGCGTACTCCCAGTATGCCATTGAGGCGTTCGAGATCGATTCGCTGGATTACCTGCTCAAGCCGATCCGCAAGGAACGGCTCCGGAAAGCGGTTGACCGGATCGCCAGGACGATGCAGTCCGCTTCCGCCAACGGCGCCCGCATGCCGAGGATTTCCTGCATGGGCGGATTTTCCATCACGGCCGGGGGTGCGGAAGACAAACCGGTTTCCTGGCGAACGAACAAGGAAAAGGAGCTTTGCGCGCTGCTCGTCCACCACGGCGGCCAGTTCGTGGACCCGTCGGCCATCATCGAAGCGCTTTGGCCGGATTCCGAACCGAACACGGCGCGCGTGTACATGTACACCTGCGTCTCCTACATGCGCAAAACGTTTGAAAACCACCAACTTCCCTTCTCGTTGCTCAGAAATGACGGCGGTTACCGGCTTTCCGTCGGCGACGTCCGGCCGGACGTTGCCGAACTGGAGGAACTGCTCGACCAGACGATGCGCGGTGAGGATATGAGCCCGCTGCGCCTGGACCGGATCAACGCCCTGTATGCCGGCGAATACATGCAGCACTGCGACTATGCCTGGGCCATGGCGAAACGGGTCGTGCTGGAGGACAAATACATGTACGCCTTGCGCGCGTATGCCCGGTATTTCCGCGAGAGGGGCATGGACGCGGCTGCCGTGGATTGTTTGAACCGCATTTTGCGGATTGCTCCGGATTCGGAAGCCGACGGCCGCGAATTGATGCGGCTGCACATGCGGGCGGGAAATCGCACGGAAGCGATCAAGACCTACCGCATGCTGGAGCAATCCTTGCGCGAGTTGCTGGATCTTGAGCCGGAGCCGGAAACCACGGCGTTGTACATGGAGATTACGGACACGCAAAGCGGAACGGAGAATGCGGATTGAAGCGGAGCATGCTGGCGGCCGCCATCACGGCGGCAATCGTGGTCGTCGTCTACGGCATCGTGCTGCCGATCACGCTGGACCGCCTCAAGCAGGATGAACTGCAGGCGATCGGCGGAGCAATGGATTTGTCCGGTTGGTCCTTTGCCGATCGGGGGGTCGTCCGGCTGGACGGCGAATGGGAATTTTATGCCGATCGTCTGCTTGAAAGCGGGGATTTCGCCGCCTCTCCGCAGCTTGTGCAGGAAGGGGAGACGATCCGCCTTCCCGGTTCATGGGAGTCGCACATGCCGACGTTCGGAGCGGCGACCTACCGGCTTCGCGTTTATGTTCCGAATCCGGAGGGTTTCTACGGCCTCAAAACGCTGTCCATCCAGATGGCGTCGCGCATTTACGTGAACGGCGAACAGATCGGCATGAGCGGCAACCCTTCCGCCGGCGCGGAGTACGAAGCGAAGAACAAACCGCTTGCCGCCTATTTTCCGATCCGCGAAGGCTGGAACGAGATCATCATTCAAGCCGCCAATTACGATTTTCCGGGCTCGAGCGGCGTCAACCATCCCGTCTACTTCGGTCCCCAGGATGCCATCAGCAAACTCCAGTCCAGGGCGCTGGCGCATGACTGGATTTCCGTCGTGTCCTTCGGCATCGTGGGGTTGTTTTATGTCGGCATTTATTCGTTGCGCAGGAAGGACCCGTTTTTGCTTGCCTTCGGCATCCTCTGTCTTTGCATCGCGGTCTACGCGATGACGCGCGGCGAACGGATCGTGTTTGACCTGTTCGGCGAAGTGCCGGCCTGGCTTTTTCTCCGCATCCAGATGGCCTCGACGGTTTGCGCCGGCCTGGCGATGTTCGTCTATTTGCGCCAGGCGTTCCGCGATTACAGTTCCGCCTTCGTGTGCCGCGCCATGATTGCCGTCGGGCTGGTCTTTTTGGTCGCGATTCTCGGTTTCTTTGATTACGTCTACCGTTCGTGGTTTTTGGTGATCCATTCCGTCTACATTTCCGTTCCCTTCCTTTACGTCACTTACGTGTTTCTTTACGCCGCCATGCATCGGGTGAGAGAGAGCCTGCTGTTCACCTTGTCCGCCCTGGCCCTCAATTGGCACATCTACATCCAGAACCTGAACGTGTATTTCGCCGTTCCGATGTTCACGTTTCCGCCGTTCGAAGCGTTCCTCTTCCCGCTGTTTCTTTCGTTGCTCATGTCGCTCAATTTTTCCGACGCGTTCAAACAGATTGAGCGGCTGACCGGGCAGTTGATCTTGGCGGACCGGCTGAAGGACGAGTTTTTGACGAAAACGGCCCACGAATTCAAGGCGCCGCTGCACGGCATTTTGCACATGGCGAAATCGATTTCGGGCGACGCGAACGGCACGTTGAGCCGGGAGCAGATCGAACGCCTCGGATTGATCCAAAAAACCGCCAGCCGCCTGAACCAGCTCGTCTACGATATCATGGACCTGAGCCGCATGAAACAGGGCGAGATGAAAATCCGGCCGGTGCCGGTCGACGTATGTTCCTCGGTGGAGACGATTCTTGAAGTTTACGCGACGATGGCCGACGGGAAAGACATCCGGCTGGTGAACCGGATTCAGGCGGATTTTCCGGAGGTGATGGTGGACGAAAACCGCTTTTTCCAGATGATCGGCAACTTGCTGGACAACGCGGTGAAATACACCGACCGGGGGTTCGCGGAAATTTCGGCGAACGTTCGGGGGAACATGGCGGAAATCACGGTCCGGGATACCGGGATCGGGATGGACAAGCGCGAGATGGACGTCATTTTTGAGCCGTATCAATCGCTGCATGCGAATCTGCACAACAGCTTCGGACTCGGATTGCCCATCGTGAAGCAGCTTGTGGAACTGCATGGCGGCTATGTCCGGGTGGAATCGGAAGTCGGGCATGGTTCCCGGTTTACGGTCGGGCTGCCGCTGGCGCGGCCGGAGGACACCCGGGAAGCTGCGCCGATACCGGCACGGGGACAGGCGGACATGCGCCTGCTGGATGAAATGCGGGTGCAGTCGCTGCCGGAATATTCGTTTCCGACGCCTTACGTGACGGATGGCCAGGGCGCGTTTACCGTGCTGGTCGTGGACGACCAGTATTCCAGCCTGAAAGTGCTGATCGACATGCTGGAGGCGCTGGAGTATCAGGTCATCGGCGTCAAAAACGGGGAAGAGGCGCTGGAGCAGCTCGCTTCCGTTCCCGGCATCGATCTCGTCATTCTGGACCTGTTGATGCCCGGTTTGAACGGGTTCGAGCTGTGCCGCAAAATCCGGCAGGAGTACAGCCATCTGGAGCTGCCGATCCTGATGGTGACGGCGTCGATCCATCCCGACGACAAACTGACGGCTTTCCGCGCGGGCGCCAACGATTTTCTGACGAAGCCCGTCGACACGGCAGAGTTGCGCGCCCGGGTGATCAGCCTGCTGACGATGAAGGATTTGGCCGAAAACGCCATCGACCTGGAAGTGGCGTTCCTCCAGTCGCAAATAAATCCGCATTTCCTGTTCAACGTGCTGAACAACATCATTGCGCTGAGCTACACGAATCCGGAGAAATCGCGGGAACTGACGGCCAATCTGGCGGATTATTTGCGGGGAAGCCTGGCTTTCGAAAATACGGAAAAGGACGTGCTGTTCTCGAGGGAACTGGCGTTCATCCGGTCCTACGCGGAAATCGAAAAGGCCAGGTACAAAGACCGCGTTTCCGTCCATTTCGAAATCGACGAAGCCGCGCTCAGCGTGCCCGTTCCGCCTCTTTTGGTGCAGCCGCTGGTGGAAAACGCGATCCGGCACGGCATTGCCAACCGGTTTGAAGGCGGCACGGTGACGATCCGGGCCAAGCTGGCTGGCGGGCGGCTCATGATCGAAGTCGAGGATGACGGGATCGGCATGACCGACGTGCGCCTGCTCGGCACGCGGCCGATGGCGCAGCGGGATTCCCGTTCCGGCGTCGGGCTGCTGAACATCCGCAAACGGCTCAAATTCATGTACGGCACGGATTTGGCGATCGAAAGCGAACCGGGCATCGGCACGAAAGTGTCCATGAGCCTGCCGCTGGCGCCCGCGGGCCGGGCGAAGCGCCGGGGCGGCGCCGCCGGGGACCATGGGGGCCGGGGAGAGCCCGGGGAACCGGGGGATTCCAATGGGCCGGGGAACCCGGAGAACGCCCGGGTGAAGTGAAGCAGGCTGCATGGATTTCGGGCGGGCCGATGCAACGCCAGGTGTGATGAGCCAAATCTCGTGCAAAAATGCAGGATATTTTTCGGATTTTCGCGTTATTGGCCAAATAGAATGCGAAAATGCAGCATATTTTCGAGAATTTTCGATTTTCTCAAAAATATGCTGCATTTTTGCGCTGGATTTGCGTTTTTGGGCTTTCGGGATGAAAATATGCTGCATTTTTGCATGACAGATTGCGGGCAGCCCGGACAAAACGGACACAATCGGCAGGCGGCTGCCGGCCTGGACAGGTACAACCCCCAGATGAATGCACGGCCCGGACGGTTGCAATCCGCAAGCGGGCTCCCGCCCCGGCAGGCACAACCGGCAGGTGATCCTCCGGTCAGACCGGGCCGCCTGGCCGATTCAGCCGTTTCGGGTGAAACCGGCATGCGCCAGAAACCGGCGGAACGCCGCTTGCCCGGCTTCGTCGCGCTTGAACACGCCGCAGTCGGCGAGCACGTCGGCGAATTTGCGGCCGACTTCCGCCCGGAGCAGCGCTTCCGCGTCTGCCGGATGCATGGCCGTGCCGCGGGCGGCGACGAGTTCGGCGATCCAGGCGGCGTGTTTGGCGAGCGGATGGCGTCCCTCCGCCAGCGCCGCCGCATCGTACCGGTCTTCGCCGGTCAGGATGCGCTGCACGCCGGCCAGTTCCGTTTTCAGCCGACCGGGCAGCACGGCGAGGCCCATCACCTCGATCAGGCCGATGTTTTCCTTCTTGATGTGATGCAGGCGCCGGCCCGGATGGAAAATGCCGTCGGGGTGCTCCCCGTCGGTCCGGTTGTTGCGGAGCACCAGATCGAGCTCAAGCTCGCCGGCCCCGTTGATTCGCGCAATCGGCGTGATCGTGTTGTGGGGCACGTTTCCGCTCCATGCCAGTACCTGGACCAAGGGGTCGCTGTATTCCCGCCACAACGCCAGCACGTGATCCGCCGCCGCCAGGAGCCGCTCCCGGTCGCCGGGGGCGCACCGGAGCCTGACCACCGACAGCGGCCAGCGGACGATGCCCGCTTTCACGCCGGCGAAATCCGCGTGGACGAACTCCGCTTCCACGGGCGCCTTCTCCATCGGAAACCGGTGCCGCCCCGCCTGGTAGTGTTCATGGTTCAGGATGGATCCGCCGACGATGGGCAAATCCGCGTTGGACCCGATGAAGTAGTGGGGGAATTGATCAATGAAGGCGAACAGCCGCCGGAACGTCAGCGGCGTGATCTTCATCGGAATGTGATCCCGGTGCAGCACGATGCTGTGCTCGTTGTAATACACGTACGGCGAATACTGGAAATACCAAGGCTCCCCGCACAATTCCAGCGGAATGATGCGGTGGTTTTGCCGCGCGGGATGGTTGATCCTTCCCGCGTACCCGGCGTTTTCGGCGCAAAGCAGGCATTTCGGGTAGGAGGAGGACGGCGCGTTTTTCAGAAGGGCGATTTCCTTCGGATCTTTCTCCGGTTTGGACAGGTTGACGGTGATTTCGATCGGGCCGTAATCCGTGTCGGCCAGCCAGTATTCGTTTTTCGCCACCCGGTCCATCATGATGTAGTTGGCCGCAATGGACTGCCGGTAGAAATAATTGGTAGCCGCTTCCATTGACTGCTCCCGGGCGAGCCGCCAAAACGTCCGGCTCGTTTCGGACGCCCGCGGCATGAGAAGGCCCATGATCCGCGCGTCGAGCAAATCCCGGTACGTGCCGTTGTTTTCCGGCAAAAGCCCGATTTCAAACGCAAGGTCCAAAATCCGTTCCAGGATCGGCGCCGGGCTCTGGTCCGGCACCTCCGCCGCAAGCGCTTCCGTGTCCGCTTCCGCCGGTTCCGCCAGGCCGAACAGGTCGAGCAGGGCGTTGCGCGACGGAATGACGTCTTCCTTCTCCACAAGGCCGGTTTTCAGCGCGAAGGCGAGCAGCCGCTCCAACTCGAAGGCGAGGCGGGAGCGGACGGTGGAACCGCTGGCCGTGTCCCTGTTCGCCGCGTTGTTTTCCGCTCCGTTCATGACGTCACCCCTTGTCCGATCTTTCCTTCCGTCAACCCCGGGGAACGCGCCGCCGTGTCAGGGTCGCGCAACTTCGGCAATCCGCCGTTGCCCGGGGACCGCCGCAACAAGCCGCCGCCGGTCAGTCCGCGTAACCGTTCGGATGGCTTTGGTGCCATTTCCAGGCGTCGGCGATGATCGCTTCCACGTTGTCCTTGGTCGGCTGCCAACCGAGCTCCCGCTTGATTTTGTCCGACGAGGCAATCAGCACCGCCGGGTCGCCGGCGCGCCGTTCCACAACCTTCGCCGGAATCGGGCGGCCGGTCACCCGGCGGGCGACGTCCACCATCTCCTTCACGGAAAAGCCGGTGCCGCTGCCCAGGTTGTACACGTCGCTTTCACCGCCCGCCCGCAGTTTGTCCAGCGCCCGCAAATGGGCGTCCGCCAGATCCATGACGTGCACGTAGTCGCGGATGCAGGTGCCGTCCGGGGTGTCGTAATCGTCGCCGAAAATGGCGACTTCCTCCCGCACGCCGAGGGCCGCCTGCAGGATGATCGGCACGAGATGCGTTTCCGGCCGGTGGTCTTCGCCGATTTCGCCGCTTTCGTGGGCGCCCGCCGCGTTGAAGTAGCGCAGCGCCACCGATTTGATGCCGTGGGCGACGTCGAACCAATGCATCATGTTTTCCATCGCCAGTTTCGTTTCCCCGTACGTGTTCGTCGGGCGCGTCCGGTCGGTTTCCGTGATCGGCACCCGCTCGGGCTCGCCGTACGTGGCGGCGGTGGAGGAGAACACCATCCGTTTCACGCCGAACTTGTTCATCCGCTCCAACAGGCACAGGGTGCCGTACACATTGTTGTGGTAATAGGAAAATGGATCCTTCATGCTCACCCCGACGAGCGAGTTGGCGGCAAAATGGATCACCGATTCGATGTCGTTTTCACGGAACACCTTCTCCATGAATTCACCGTCGCGGATGTCGCCGACCATCAGTTTGCCGCCGAGCACCGCTTGCCGATGGCCCTGTTGCAGGTTGTCGACGACGACAACGTCCTCGCCCCGTTCGAGCAGGGCCGCCACGCAATGGGAGCCGATGTAGCCGGCCCCTCCCGTCACCAATACCGCCATCATTCCACCTCCTTCACGCCGTCGCCGATGTCGCACACGTAGAACGACGGCATGAGCCCGGTTTTGGCCGTGTAGACGTCGCCGACGCGTTGCCTGAACGTCTCCACGCTGTCCCGGTGCACAAGGGAGACGGTGCAGCCGCCGAAGCCCGCGCCGGTCATGCGGGAGCCGAGCACACCGTTCGTTTCCAGGGCGGCGTCCACCATCGTGTCAAGCTCGAAACCGGTCACTTCGTACAGATGCTGCAACGAACGGTGGGATTCCGTCATCAGCCTGCCGAAGGCGGCCAGATCGTTCTTCTCCAGCACGTTCACCGCTTCCAGCACCCGGGCGTTTTCCCGTACGACGTGGCGGGCGCGCTTCAGGATCGTTTCGTCATGGATCAATCCGGCATTCGCTTCCAGCTGGTCCGGCGTCAGCTCACCGAGCAGCCGCAAATCCGGAAAAGCCGCCTTCAGGCATTCCACGGCCTTCTCGCACTGGGCGCGCCGCGCGTTGTATTCCGTGTCCACCAGTCCGCGCCGCTTGTTGGTGTGGCCGATGACGATCCGGTATTCCCCGCTGTTGAAGGGGACGAGCCGGTGTTCCAGCGTGTCGCAGCGGAGCAGGATGGCATGATCCTTCCGGCCGTTGGCCACCGCGAACTGGTCCATGATGCCGGAATTGACGCCGACGTAGCGGTTTTCGACCTCCTGGGAAATCAGGGCCAGCTGCACCGTGTCCACCCGGTCACGGCCTTCCATGGCGAGCAGCCCGTAACCGGTCACCACTTCGATGGAAGCGGAGGAGGACAAGCCGGATCCATTGGGAATTTCGCCATAATAAAGGATGTCATAACCGCAGCTCAAGGAATATCCGTGTTTCGCCAGGTGGAAGGCCACGCCCTTCGGGTAGTTCATCCAGTCGTCCGCCGGGTTGTGCGCCAAATCGTCGATGTCGAAGCTGCCGGTTTTCGGCAGGTTTTCCGACGCGAGAGCAAGCTTCCGGTCGCTCCGCGGCCGGATCAGCATCGTGGTGCCGAAGGTGAGCGCCGCCGGAAACACGTATCCGCCGTTGTAGTCCGTATGTTCGCCGATCAGGTTGACCCGCCCTGGCGCGTGGAAGGCGCGAATGCCCGCTTCGCCGCCGCCGAAACGGTCCAGAAATTTGCGTTTCAACGCTTGCAAATCCGCCATGGATCGTTCTTCTCCTTTGGTTCGGGAAATCGTGTGCCGGATGGCCATTTGTTTCCAGTATACATCCGCCGCCGCCCGGTTTCCATGGAAGCTTGTTCACTGAATATGGAGAAATGTGTCTTTTCGTGCGGGACAATCGGCGGCGATTCGGCTATACTGGTTAACGGGCATGCGACGAGCGGAGGCGTTCGGAAATGGCGAAAAAACCGACTTATGGCGTGGTGTCCAATCCTTTTTCGCCGGAACAAGGGGAAGAAGATGACCTGTACATTTTGTTTGCCGGCCACAGCCAGACGAAGCCCGGCCACCAGAACGGGCCGCGGGTGTTCGACTATTATTTGATCCACGTGGTGCTGTCCGGCCGGGGAACGTTCGAGTGCGACGGGCAGCGGTTCCGGCTTGCGGCGGGCGACAGTTTCGTCATCGAACCGGGAAAGCTGGTCACCTACCGGGCCGATCAGCAAGATCCCTGGTTTTACCGCTGGATTGCCGTGAAAGGCGAACGGGCGGGAGATTTGCTGACACGTTGCGGCATCGATTGGGCGAGACCGGTGGTGCGCGGGTGCGGGCCGGATTTGCCGGCGGAGCGGGCGGAAGCCGGGGAAAGCCGGGAGGCGGCAGGTGCCGAAGTCCGTGCGGAGCGGCGGAAAAGCGCGGCCGAAAACGGACATGCGGCGGACGGAACCGGCTGCCCGGAGGAAGGGGGACGGCTGTCACCGGCCTGCTGGATCGAACGGACGGAGGAAGCGTTCCGGGCCCGGAAGCCGGGCGGCGCGCTGGAGGCAACGGGCTGTTTCCACATGCTGCTGGCTTCCTTCGCGGACGCGCTCAAGCCGAACCGGAACCGCGAGATGCGCGGGCTCACCCGCATCGAGCGGCACATGAGGCAGGCGGCGGAGCGGCTGACGGCCCAATTCGCCGAGCCGATCCGCATCGACCAGCTGGCGGAACAGTTCGGCTACAACCGGTCCTACTTTTCGAAAATGTTCAAAAAGGTCAACCGCGTCACGCCCGTCGAATTTTTGACGAGCCTGCGCACGGGAAAGGCCAGGCAGATGCTCCGGGAGCGGCCGGATTTGAGCGTGGAGCAGATCGCCTGTTCCGTCGGGTATCAGGACGCGCTCTATTTTTCCAAGCAATTTCGAAAAGCCTACGGGCTTTCGCCGAGCGAATACCGGAAATCGGTGCTCCGTCCCGCCGGAGACGGGGAGGACGCAGCGGGCGCGCGGCCGCCGGCCCGCAGCGGAACGGCGGCGCGCCGGGCCGGCCGCCCGTGAAACGGGAGCGGCCGCGCGGCGAAACGGATTTTCCGAAACGAAGCGGCAGAAGCGACAGAAGGGGGATGCAAATGGCCAAATCGTTCCACGATACGGTCGAAGGCGGCGCAGAGCAAGCGATCCTCGTCGGATTGCACGAATCGCGGGAGAGCAAGGAAGAGCAGGACATGAGTTTCGCCGAGCTGGAAAAACTGGCGGAGACGTCCGGCGTCGTCGTGGCGGGGGCCGTCAGGCAAACGCGGGAGGCGCCCGACCCGAAATGGCTGATCGGCAAGGGCAAGGTGAAGGAACTGCTCGAACTGCTGCACGAGACCGGGGCAACGACGGTCATTTTCGACCGGAAGCTGTCCGGCGCCCAGGTGCGCAACCTGGAGGAGGCGCTTGACGCCAAAATCATCGACCGGACGCAGCTGATCCTCGACATATTTGCCCAGCGGGCGCGGACGCGGGAAGGCATCCTGCAGGTGGAACTGGCCCAGCTTTCGTATTTGCTCCCCCGCCTGTCCGGCCAGGGGAAAAACTTGTCCCGGCTCGGCGGCGGCATCGGCACCCGGGGCCCCGGGGAAACGAAGCTGGAGACGGGCCGGCGCCACATCCGCCGGAGAATTGCCGAGCTGAAGGAGCAGCTGGCGGAGGTGAAAAGCCACCGCACCCTGCTCAGGGACCGCCGCAAAAAGAGCGGCGCCGTCCAGGTGGCGCTCGTCGGCTACACGAACGCGGGCAAATCGACGCTGCTCAACCGGCTGACGCGGGCGGACACGCTGGCGGAAAACAAGCTGTTCGCGACCCTCGATCCGCTGTCCCGCGCCCTCAGGCTCCCCGGCGGGCGGGAAGTCGTGCTGACGGACACGGTCGGGTTCATCCGCAACCTGCCCCACGATCTGGTGGCCGCGTTCCGCTCCACGCTGGAAGAGGTGAACGAAGCGGATTTGCTGCTGCACGTCGTGGACGCCACCTCTCCCGTGCGGCTCGAACAGATGGCGGTCGTCGACCGCGTGCTGGAGGAACTCGGCGCCGGCGGCAAAGACCGGATCACCGTGTTCAACAAAATCGACGCCTGCGAACCGGAAGAAGCCGCCTGGCTGGCCGATCCGCACCATCCGTACGTGCGCGTGTCGGCGTTTGACGAAACGTCGCTGAACGTCCTCCTCGAGCGGATCGAAGACGAGCTTTCCGGCGGCACGGCCGTCTATCGGATTCCGGCCGACCGAGGCGACCTGATTGCGCTTGTCCACCGGATCGGGACGGTGACGGAAGAAGAGTCGGACGGCGAGACGATGGTCTATAGGGTCAGGTTGGACAAGAGGGCGCATGAAACGTTGGGGCACCGGCTGAAACCTTTTGAACGGAAATCCTGAACAGGCGGCCTGGCGGTTTGTCTGGCACCGGCGAACGGCAGAAGAACGAAAAACGGCAAACATGATGGAATATGCGGATACCAACGGGAATAAGGAAGGAATGGAGCGGGCATGAAACTGGACGAAGCATGGCTGAAGCAGCTGGAGTTGCTGGAGGAGGAACTGGCCGGCCGGTTCCGGGAACTGGACCGCACGGCGGAACGCAATCAATGGAAGGTGATCGCGGCGTTTCAAAACCATCGGGTGGGTGACTATCACTTCGCCGGATCGACGGGTTACGGGTACAACGACCGGGGACGGGAAGTGCTCGACAAGGTGTATGCGGAGGTGTTCGGCGCGGAAGCGGCGCTCGTGCGGCCCCATTTTGCCTCGGGCACCCATACGATCGCCGCGGCGCTTTACGGCGTGCTCCGGCCGGGGGACAAGCTGCTGTACCTGACCGGGCAGCCATACGACACGCTGCACGGGGTGATCGGCAAGCCAGGGGACGGGACGGGCTCCCTCGCCGACTGGGGCGTCTCGTACGAAGCGGTGCCGCTCCTGCCGGACGGAAGCGTGGACTGGGACGCGGCGGAGCGGGCGCTGACGCCGGACGTGAAGGTGGTCGGCATCCAGCGGTCCCGCGGTTACGCCTGGAGGAGGTCCTTTTCCGTGGCGGACATCGGAGAAATGGCGGCGCGCGTCAAACGGGTGCTGCCCGGGGCGATCGTGTTCGTGGACAACTGTTACGGCGAATTCACGGAGGAACGGGAACCGACGGAAGCCGGCGCGGATCTCATCGCCGGAAGCCTGATCAAAAATCCGGGAGGCGGGCTGGCGCCGACGGGCGGATACATCGCGGGGCGCGCAGAGCTGGTGGAGCTGGCCGCGAACCGGCTTTATGCGCCGGGAATCGGGCTTGAAGTCGGAGCGATGCTGGGAACGATGCGGTCTCTGTTTCAGGGATTGTTTCTTGCCCCCCACGCAGTCGGCCAGGCGCTCAAGGGTGCAGTGCTGGCGGCGGCGCTTTTTGAGCGGCTCGGGTTTGAGACGAATCCCCGCTGGCAGGACCCGCGGACGGACATCATTCAGGCGGTGCGGTTTGACGGGGCCGACCAGCTGATCGCGTTCGTGCAGGGGGTGCAGGCGGCCGCGGCGGTGGATGCCCATGCCGTGCCGGAGCCGTCGGACATGCCGGGGTACGACCATCCGGTCATCATGGCGGCGGGAACGTTCGTGCAGGGAGGCAGCCTGGAATTGTCGGCGGATGCGCCCATCCGGGAACCTTACATCGCCTATTGGCAAGGCGGGCTGACGTATGCCCACGCAAAGCTCGGTTTGTTGAAAGCGGTTGAAAACCTGAAAAAACCGTGTAAAGATAGTTGACATAAACCTGGGAGACAGCGCATCATCCGTTGACTTTCCTGGCAGAAAAGATTACAGTGAAATCAAAGAAAAGCTTCGATTGCGGTTCGGAGCGGTGCGGGAGGTTGATGGATGTGAACAACGAGATTCGGCGCAACATGCCCCTTTTTTCGATGGGCAGCGTGATGAAGTTGACCGATTTGACAGCCAGGCAAATCCGCTACTATGAGCAGCACGGGCTCGTTTCGCCGGAGCGGACGGAGGGAAACCAACGGCTGTTTTCGTTCAATGACGTGGAAACGCTGTTGGAAATCAAGTCGCTGATCGAAAAGGGCATCAATCTTGCCGGCATCAAGCAGATGCTCGGACCGAAAATCGCAGGGCAACGGCAGGATGCGGCAGACGCTGCGGCGAAGGGATCCGGGACGGAAGGCGGCGCGGATGCGGCTGCCGGGAAAGCCGACGATGGCGCGATCTCCGCGAGGAAAGCCGGATCGGTTTGGCAAGAACAGGCGAACGGGGACATGTCGGAGAAGGAACTGGCGGAAATCCGCAAGCGGATCCGCATGCAGCTCAGGGAACGGAACAAGGGGCTCTTTATGATGAATCGGGGCGAATTGGCGCAGTTTTTTGGGGATTCCATCTTGAAAAAATAAGCCGATTTCCCTAAAATAAACTCGTTATTTTTGCGGACGCGATTCGGATTGGTGCGCCGATTGCCGATCGTCGACGCACATTTTGCGTGGCACGGACACGGAGGAGGAAAGCACGTTGGGCTTTACCAGAGAAGACATCATCCGCCAGGCGAAAGAAAACGACGTCAGATTCATCCGACTGCAGTTTTCCGATCTGCTGGGCACAATCAAGAATGTGGAAATTCCATCGAGCCAATTGGAGAAAGCATTGGACAACAAGATCATGTTCGACGGTTCCTCCATCGAAGGGTACGTGCGGATCGAGGAAAGCGACATGTATTTGTACCCGGACCTCGACACGTGGCTCATTTACCCGTGGTTTACGGAAAACCGGGTGGCCAGGCTCATTTGTGACGTGTATTTGCCGGACGGCCGTCCGTTTCCCGGCGATCCCCGAGGCATCCTGAAGCGGAATTTGCAGAAAGCGGTGGAGATGGGATTCACGACGATGAACGTCGGGCCGGAACCGGAATTTTTCCTGTTCAAGACCGACGACAAAGGCAATCCGACGATGGAGCTGAACGACAACGGCGGATATTTCGACCTGGCGCCGACCGACCTGGGCGAAAACTGCCGGCGGGAAATCGTGCTCACGCTGGAGCAAATGGGCTTCGAAATCGAGGCGTCGCACCATGAGGTGGCTCCCGGCCAACACGAAATCGACTTCAAGTATGCCGACGCGGTCAAGGCGGCGGACCAGATCCAGACGTTCAAGCTGGTCGTCAAGACGATCGCCCGGCAGCACGGCCTGCATGCCACGTTCATGCCGAAGCCGTTGTTCGGGATGAGCGGTTCCGGCATGCACGCGCACGTGTCGCTGTTCCGCGGCGACGTGAACGCCTTCTACGATCCGGAGGATCCGCTGGGCTTGAGCGATACGGCGAGGTGTTTCATGGCCGGCGTCCTGCACCATGCGCCGGGCTTTACGGCCATCACCAATCCGACGGTCAACTCGTACAAGCGCCTCGTGCCGGGATACGAAGCGCCCTGCTACGTGGCATGGTCGGCGAGCAACCGCAGCCCGATGATCCGCATCCCGTCTTCCCGGGGATTGTCCACCCGCATCGAGGTGCGCAACCCCGACCCGGCGGCCAACCCGTATTTGGCGCTGTCGGTGATTTTGGCGGCCGGGCTGGACGGCATCGAGAAGAAGCGGGAACTTCCCCCGCCGATCGACCGCAACATCTACATCATGTCCGACGAAGAGCGGGCGGAGGAAGGCATCGCCAACTTGCCGATGAACCTCAAGGAAGCGCTGAACGAGCTGCTCAACAACGAAGTGATTTGCAACGCCCTGGGCCCCCACGCCCTGACGAACTTCACGGAAATGAAGGAAATCGAGTGGGACATTTACCGCACGCAGGTGCACGCCTGGGAGCGGGAACAGTACATGACGCTGTACTGACGGACAATTGATCGGGATAAGGAATGGTTCATGTGCCGCTGCGACGGAGATTTGCCCGCGCAGCGGCATTTGTCCAATTTTGTGAAAGCGGTTACATTTTGTCCGTGGTGCTGACGTCCACCTGGCGGTGGCTCGGCCTCAACATCCTCTATTTTCTGTCCGCGCTGCAGACGATCCCCCGGGAATTGTACGAAGCTGCGCACGTGGATGGCGCCAATGCGGTGCAGCGGTTTTTCAAGATTACCCTGCCGGGCATCAAACCGATCCTCATTTTTGTCACCACGCTGCTCACGTACGGCGGACTGCGCATGTTCGGCGAAAGCTACGTGTTGTGGAACGGATCGTCGCCCGGGGATATCGGGCTCACCATCGTGCTGTACATTTATCGCACCGCCTTCGCACATTTTGACATGGGTTACGCATCGGCCATTTCGGTCGTCTTCTTCCTGTTCCTGATGATCCTGAACGTGGTTTACATCCGGGCGATGGGGTTCCTCAAAGGGGGGAGGGGAAGATGATCGGGGTCCGTCACAAAACGGTTTTTCAAATCAGCGCGCTGGTCATCCTGCTGCTCCTGGCTGTCGCCTCGCTCGGTCCGTTCGTCTATTTGCTGGTCGTTTCCTTCGTCACCGACATGAGCCAGGTGTTCAAAAACGGGATCGCCCTGAAAATCGAATGGGACATGTTGAGCCCGGAAAGTTACCGGATGCTGTTCGCGGATGACGGGGGAAAATACTTGGCCTGGTTCCGGAACAGCGTCATCATCACCTTGCTGTATACCGTCATTTCCCTCGTTCTGTGCTCCATGGTGGGGTACGGCATTTCCATGTACGATTTCAAAGGGAAGCGGATCATCTTCATTCTGGTCATGAGCACGATGATGATTCCGGTGGAAATGCTCATCATCCCGCTGTACAACGTTGTCCGGATTTTCCATCTGACCAACAACTATTTCGGCGTCGTGTTGCCTTTCGTGGTTGCGCCCTTTACGATCTTCTTTTTCATGCAATATGCGTCAACCCTGTCGAAGGAGTTCATGGAGGCGGCCCGCATCGACGGTTGCGGCGAATTGCGGATTTTCGTGACCGTCATGGTCCCGCTCATGAAGCCGGCTTTCGCGGCGATGATCATTTTGCAGGCCACCAATTCGTGGAACGATTTCCTGTGGCCGTTGATCGTGATGTCCAAAAGCGAAAACTTCACCCTCCCGGTCGGCATCCAGACTTATTTGTCTCCCTACGGCAACAATTACAATTTGCTGTTTGCCGGGGCGGTGCTGTCCGTCGTTCCCGTCATCCTCCTGTTTTTCTTCTGCCAACGGCTGTTTATGGAAGGCATCATCCAGGGCGGGATCAAGGGATAAGGCCAAGGCACTCCGAAACCGGACCGCGTACGGCGGCCCGGTTTTTTCTGTTGCGGGGAGCCAATCAAATCAAAAAAGACGCCGGGACGGCGTCTTTGAATGAGCGGGAAGCCGGGCGGTGCCGGACGGCCCCTGCATCAATGCAAATCGCGAAACAGGCCGATCACCTTGCCGAGGATGGTGACGTTCTTCAGGATGATCGGTTCCATCGAAGCGTTTTCCGGTTGCAGACGGACGTGGTCTCTTTCTTTGTAAAACGTTTTGACCGTTGCTTCGTTCTCTTCGTTCATCGCGACGACGATGTCGCCGTTGTTGGCGGTCGGCTGCGAACGCACGATGACATAGTCGCCGTCGAGGATGCCCGCTTCGATCATGCTGTCGCCGGAAACCTTCAGCATGAACGTTTCGCCCTCTTCGGCAAAATGGCTGGGAAGCGGGAAATAATCCTCGATGTTCTCGGTGGCGAGAATCGGTTCCCCGGCGGTTACCTTGCCCACGAGGGGGATGCGGGAGACCGACAGGTGGAAATTGGCGGCGGAATCGTCGCCGTCCGTAATTTCGATGGCCCTCGGTTTGGTCGGATCGCGGCGGATGTATCCCTTCTTTTCCAACCGCTCCAGGTGGCCGTGCACGGTGGAACTGGACGCCAGCCCGACCGCTTCGCCGATTTCGCGCACGGAAGGCGGATAGCCCCTCTCGCGGACCTCCTGCTTGATGTAATCAAGGATTGCCTTCTGGCGGTTGGAAAGTTTGCTCACGATCGAATCACCTCGGCATGGGAATCATTGCCCTTATTTTAGCACAGAACAACCGTTTGTACAAACATAAGTTCGAAAAAGGGGTTGACAGGAACTCATGTTCGCATTATCATGGAAATCGAAAAGGGGAACACAAGTTCCCGGGAACGGTTGTTTGGGGGTTGAGTGTCGTGTACATGAGTGTTGCCGTCCGTCGGAACGTATCGTCGGGAGCAGTCCGCCAGACAAGGGCGAACGAAGGGAAAGCGGGCAAACGGTTAATCCGGACGATCGCGTTGATCGGCATGCTGGCCGCCAGCTTCTGGCTCGGTGCGCAAATCCAGGTCAATGCCGCCGACGAGGTTTCCGCGGCACCGGCTCATGGCGCGAGCCATCCTTACGTGCTGCACGCCGTCGAACCGGGCGACACGCTCTGGGACATCGCCAGACGCCATCTGCCCGAGGGAACGGAACTGCCGGCGTTCATTCATGACATTCGTTTGTTCAACGGGATGGAGACGAGCGGTCTGACGGCCGGCCAGGTGTTGAAAATTCCCGTGCAGCCTTGATCGGATGCGAAATGAACGGACTCAAATAACAGCATGATGGCAATTTGTCATCATATGAAATGGAACAATCGAACCTCGTGATTCGGTCCCGGCCGACCCGCATTTTCGGGTCGGCTTTTTCCGTTTTGCCGCACTTGACTTTGCCTTGGCGTCATGTCAAAGTAATGGAAGTGGAACGGAGGTACCCCCCATGAAAATGACCATGGATGAAGCGGTGGCGCGCATCAACGCGCTTTATCGCAAACAGAAAACCGTCGGTTTGACGGAATCGGAAAAAGAAGAACAGCATCGTTTGCGGCAGCATTATTTGGCCGCCATCCGCCGCTCGCTCAAGGCGGAGCTGGAGCGGATCGAATTTGTGGACGAACCCGGCGATGCGAAACGCGGGTATCTCCATTGACCGTTCCTGAAACGCAATGGCAACATCGGACGCGACAAGAAACGCGTCACGGGAGGAGGTCAGGCACGCATGGCTGGCAAGTGGGAACGGCAGGTGGCGCGCAGCGCCGGCAAAGTGAATGCCCGCCGCAAACGGTTGGGCCGTGAGACCATTTCGTCCAAAGGGGAAGTGATCCGGCACAAGGGAAGAAGCTGGATCTTTTCCTTGCTGTTGGCGTTTATCGGGCTTTTCTACATGTTTGCCTACTGGAACACGGGACGCACGTCGTTGTATTGGGTCACGGTGTTCATGTACCTTTTTCTGGCGGTGGTCTGGTTTGTGATTCGCCGGCCGTTCGTCGACATCGGCAAGAAGACGATCACGACCCGCAAACTGTTCGGTTTTCGCTCCATTGAAGCGGAGAACATCGAGCAGATCGAATCCCTCAAAGGTTACGTGATCATCACGCTCAAAACGAAGGGCACCCGGATCGTGTTTTCCCGGTTGACGCAGTGGTTCAACACGGAGCAACTGGCGAAAGACCTGGAAGCCTTCGCGCGCACGCACCGGATCAAATTTGTCAAATCATCGTGAGGAAAGCCGGCGCACGGTGGAAGGTTGCATAGCAGCCAGGCAGAAATCCAAATCGGACAGAGACGGAGCAGTGGGAAGAGGACATGTCGATCAAAGCGGTTTTGTTTGACCTGGATGATACGTTGCTGTGGGACGAACGCAGCGTGAAGGAAGCGTTCGAGGCGGCATGCGCCTATGCCGCGGAGCGAACGGGAACGGATCCCGCGAAGCTGGAGGAAGAAACGCGGAAAGCCGCCCGGGCGCTGTATGAATCGTTTGACACCTTTGCCTTCACCCAGATGATCGGCATCAATCCGTTTGAAGGATTGTGGGCCCGTTTCAGCGAAGGGGAGCAGCCGGAATTCCGCAGGCTCGCCGAACTGGCGCCGGGATATCGCGCGGAAGCGTGGACGCGGGGGCTCAAAGCCTGCGGCGTCGATGATCCCGCATTGGGCCGCGAGTTGGGCGAACGGTTTGCCGCCGAGCGGCGAAACCGTCCCCACGTCTATGAAGAAACGTTCGAAGTGCTCGATCAACTGAAGGGCCGTTTCAAGCTGCTGCTTTTGACCAACGGTTCACCCGATCTCCAGAAGGAGAAAATCGCGTCGGTGCCGCAGCTTGCCGGCTATTTCGACCATATCGTCATTTCCGGGGAATTCGGTGAAGGCAAGCCGTCCGTCCGAATTTTTGCCCATGCGGCCGAACGGCTCGGCATCCGGGCGGAGGAGGGCATCATGGTCGGCGACAAGCTGACCACCGACATTCTCGGCTCCTCCCGGTTCGGCATGAAGAACGTATGGATCAACCGCCGCCGTTTGCCGCTGTCCGGGGACGTGAAGCCGGATTACGAAATCAGCAACCTGAGGGAGCTGCTCGAAATCCCCGGGTTGGCCGCATATGCGTGAGTCGGAATCGTCCGGACTTGCATGCGCGAGAGGAAGCCGCGCCCTGGCGTGCGGCCAGGACCGGAGCGCGCCGACCGAACGAAGTTTGCCTGCCAGCCCGACCGGAACGAACCGCCGCTCCGGGACGGGTTTTTGCTTTGCATCTCGTGAAAATCTTTCATTAATCCGATATATTTGGTAGACTTTATGCATTCGGGTGTTTCCCGGATCAAGCAAGCACCGCGGAAAGCGGGGGATAGCCATGGAAAAACCGCAACTGGAGCAACTGCCGCAACACAAAATCCTGATCATGGATGGCGCCATGGGGACGATGATCCAGCAGCACGGCCTTTCCGCCGAAGACTTCGGCGGCGAAGCGTATGACGGCTGCAACGAATACCTGTCCGTCACGCGCCCCGACGTGATCCGCGGCATTCACGAGGCGTACCTGGAAGCCGGAGCGGACATCATCGAGACGAACACGTTCGGATCGATGAGCGTCGTGCTTGCGGAATACGGCCTCGCCGACCGGGCGTACGAAATCACGCTGGCGGCGGCGAAGCTGGCCGTCGAAGCCGCTCGACGCTGGTCCACGCCGGAGCAGCCGCGTTACGTGGCCGGCGCGATGGGGCCGACCACCAAAACGCTGACCGTCACGGGCGGCATCACGTTCGACGAGCTGGTTGACAGCTATCATGAACAGGCGTTGGCGCTCATCGACGGCGGTGTCGATGCGCTCTTGCTCGAAACGAGCCAGGACACCCTGAACGTGAAAGCCGGCGGCATCGGCATCATGCGCGCGTTCGAAAAGCGCGGCGTCCGCCTGCCGCTCATGATTTCCGGCACCATCGAACCGATGGGCACGACGCTGGCCGGACAGACGATCGAATCGTTCTATGTGTCCCTGGAGCATCTCAAGCCATTTTCCGTCGGGCTGAACTGCGCCACGGGTCCCGAGTTCATGCGTGACCATCTGCGCACGCTGGCCGGCATTGCCGATGCCTACATCAGCTGCTATCCGAACGCCGGGTTGCCGGACGAAAACGGCCACTACCATGAGTCGCCGGAATCGTTGGCGATGAAGCTGGCCGCCTACGCCGAGCGGGGGTGGCTGAACATCGTCGGCGGGTGCTGCGGGACGACGCCCGCCCACATCAAAGCGATCGCCGAAGCATTGCGGGGCATCCCGCCGCGCCGCACGAGAGGCACCCATCCGCCTGCGGTGTCCGGCATCGATACCGTCTACCTGGAAGAAGAGTCGCGGCCGATCCTGATCGGGGAGCGGACGAACATCTCCGGTTCCCGCAAGTTCAAGCGGCTGATCAAGGAGGGCAAGTTCGACGAGGCGTCGGAAATTGCCCGCGCCCAGGTGAAGGGCGGCGCCCAGATCATTGACGTCAACCTGCAGGATACGGACATTGACGAGGCGGAAGCCGTGCGGCAGTTTTATCCCCTCGTAACCCGGAAAATCAAGGCGCCGATCATGATCGATTCCACCTACGACCATGTGGTGGAACTGGCGCTGAAGCATGTGCAGGGCAAGGCGATCATCAACTCCATCAACCTGGAAGACGGCGAAAGCAAATTCGAAAAAATCGTGCCGCTCATGCACAAGTACGGCGCGGCCGTCGTCTGCATCCTGATCGACGAGCGCGGCCAGGCGATCTCCCGTGAAGCGAAGCTGGAAGTGGCTTCCCGCGCCTACAATTTGCTGGTCAACAAATACGGGGTCAACCCCGAGGACATCATTTTCGACCCGAACATGTTTCCGATCGGCTCCGGCGATCCCCAGTACCTGGGCTCCGCCGTGGAGACGATTGAAGGCATCCGCCTGATCAAGCAGCAATTCCCGAAGGCGAAAACGATCATCGGCCTCAGCAACATTTCCTTCGGCCTGCCCGATGCCGGACGGGAAGTGCTCAACTCTGTCTATCTGTACCATTGCACGAAAGCCGGGCTCGACTACGCCATCGTCAATCCGGAAAAACTGGAAAGGTACGCTTCCATCCCGGAAGAAGAAAAACGGTTGGCCGAAGCGCTCATCTTCAACACGAACGACGAGACGCTGGCCGATTTCGTGGCCGCTTTCCGGGAGAAAAAGACGGAAAAGAAACAGAAAGCGGAAAACCTGACGCTGGAAGAACGGCTGGCGGGCTACGTGGTGGAAGGCAGCAAGGACGGCCTGTACGCCGACCTTGACGAAGCGCTCACGAAATACGCCCCCCTCGACATCATCAACGGCCCGCTCATGAAAGGCATGGATGAAGTCGGCCGGCTGTTCAACAACAACGAGCTGATCGTGGCCGAAGTGCTGCAGAGCGCGGAAGTGATGAAGGCGTCCGTCGCCTACCTGGAACCGCACATGGAAAAAACGGAAACCGCGGTGAAAGGAAAAATCCTTCTGGCCACGGTCAAAGGCGACGTGCACGACATCGGCAAAAACCTGGTGGAAATCATCCTGTCGAACAACGGCTACCGGATCGTCAACCTGGGCATCAAGGTTCCTCCGGAACAGCTGATCGAGGCATGCCGGATCGAAAAACCGGATGCCATCGGCCTGTCCGGCTTGTTGGTCAAATCCGCGCAGCAAATGGTCGTGACCGCCCAGGACTTGCACGCGGCCGGCATCGACGTGCCGATCCTGGTGGGCGGCGCGGCGTTGACCCGCAAATTCACCAGGGAACGCATCGCGCCGGAATACGGCGGGCTCGTGCTGTATGCGAAAGACGCGATGCAGGGGCTGGAGCTGGCCAACAAACTGATGGATCCCGAAGAGCGGCGCAAGCTTGCGGATGAACAACGCGCCGAACGGGAAGCGCTGGCTTCCGGCGGGAAGAAGGAGAAGGAACTGCCGAAACCGTCCCGCGCCGTTGTGTCGACGGTGGACCGGAATGCGCCGGTTTTTGTGCCGCCGGATTTCGAACGCCACATTTTGCGGGATTATCCGCTTGATCATCTGTTGCCGTACGTGAACATGCAAATGTTGCTCGGCCATCATCTCGGCCTCAGGGGCAAAGTGGAGGAACTTCTCAAGGCCGGGGACACGAAGGCGCGGGAACTCGAAGCGCTGGTGAAAGACATTTTCATGGAAGGCAAGGAAAAGGGCACGCTGAAAGTGTCGGGCATGTACCAATTTTTTCCGGCGCAGTCGAACGGCGACGAAATTGTTGTTTACGATCCGGCGGATCACGGCCGGGTGCTCAAGACGTTCCGTTTCCCGCGGCAACAGGCGGAGCCGTACCTGTGCCTGGCCGATTACCTGAAACCGGTGGACAGCGGCGAGATGGATTATGTCGGCTTCCTGGCCGTAACCGCCGGAACGGGCATCCGCGTGCAGGCCGAACGGCTGCGGGAGCGGGGAGACTATCTCAGGAGCCATGCGCTGCAAGCCGCAGCCCTCGAGACGGCGGAAGCGATGGCCGAACGGGTGCATCACATCATGCGGGACCGCTGGGGCTTCCCCGACCCGCCGGACATGACGATGAAGGAGCGGTTCGGCGCCCGCTATCAGGGCATCCGCGTCTCCTTCGGCTACCCGGCGTGCCCGAACCTGGAAGACCAGGCGCTGCTGTTTGACCTGATCAAACCGCAGGACATCGGCATCGAATTGACGGAAGGGTTCATGATGGAACCGGAAGCCTCGGTGACGGCGATGGTATTCGCCCATCCCCAGGCCAAATATTTCAACGTGGACAACGCGTAAATCATCAAACGGCGAACCAAACCGATACGACGCGTCAACGAAACGGTGTTGACCATGAAAGGGGGAACGAAGGCGATGGAATTGCAGTTTCTCGGAACGGGGGCCGGCATGCCGTCCAGCCGACGCAACGTCACGTCCATCGCGCTTCGTTTCACCGACCGCAAAAGCGCCTTCTGGATGTTCGACTGCGGAGAAGGCACCCAGCATCAACTGCTCCGCAGCCCGTTGAAATTGAGCAAGCTGGAAAAAGTGTTCATCACCCACCTGCACGGCGACCATCTGTACGGCTTGCCGGGGCTTTTGAATACCCGCTCCAACCAGGGGGCCGTGACTCCCCTCGAAATTTACGGACCCAAAGGCCTCAAAACGTTCCTCGATACCGTCTTTCGCCTGAGCGGCACCCATCTCGGGTTTCCATGGCACGTGACGGAAATCGGAGGGGACTTTCCGCCCGGCGGCCCGGCTTTGTTTGAAGACGAAACGCATCGGGTGTATTGCGCCAAATTGAATCACCGGCTGGAATGTTACGGTTTTCGCATCGAGGAGAAGGACAAACCCGGGCGGCTTGACGAACAGCGGCTGAAGCAATTGAACGTGCCGCCGGGACCGATTTACGGGCGTTTGAAGCGGGGAGAGACGGTGGAACTGGAGGACGGCAGGGTGCTCCATGGCCCCGATTTCGTCGGCGAACCGATCCGGGGTCGAACGGTGACGATTCTCGGCGACACCCGGCCCTGCAGCAATGCCGAACGGCTCGCCCGCCATGCCGACGTGCTCGTGCACGAAGCGACGTTTATGGGCGACATGCTTGATGAAGCGCTGCAATACGGGCATTCCACGTCCGTGACGGCGGCGGAAACGGCGGCGAAGGCAAACTGCAGGACGTTGATCCTGACCCACATCAGTTCCCGATACCAGGACGAGGACATCGACCGCCTGCGCAAGGAAGCCCGGGCGATCGCCGGCGATGTCCATGTGGCCGAAGATTTTTGGTCCTGGCCGATCGAACGGCGAAACGGATCCGCGGCATCAGGCTCCTCATGCCATGGGACCATAGTGGAAAAATGATGCAACGTCCATCCTATGGCAATTGTTGTCGAACCATGTATAATGGGAATAGAATGCAAAAGAAGCGGAAGAAAACACCTTTTCGGCCTTTTCTCCTGCTTCTTTTGTGAATGGCGCATCCATGCGTTGTTTCGGCTTGTTCGTTTATTTGTTGCGTTTGCGGTAGGCTGCCTCGTCTTTGATTTCCCGGCGCAAGCCGGCGATGCTTTCACGCCGGTTTTCGTTTTTCTCACGAATGTTGCGGCGTTCTTCCGGAGACAGCTCATCGGCATGTTCTGCCAAATATTCTTCCGCTTCACGCAGGTTTTTGATGGTGTTTTGCACATTTTCCTGCAATTTTTCCACGTTGTCGGAGCGATCATCCGGTTTGGCCAAGATCATACCCTCCATTTGATTTGGTGATGACGAAATGTAGGGTGCCCGCATCAGCGGAAAAAGATGCGACTAAGCGGGAGGAATCCATGCGATACATAGAAATCACGGGCGGGACGGCCTTGTGCGGCAAGGTGAAGGTGCCCGGTTCCAAAAACAGTTCCCTTGCCCTGCTTGCCGCCGCCTGCTTGTCCGAAGAGCCGGTGGCGATCAGCGGCGTTCCGATGATTCAAGACGTGCTGGTCATTGCCGAACTCATGAAAGGGATCGGCTTTGAGCTCGTTCGTTCGCCGGATGGAACGGTGACGGTGTCCGGACAAGGCCCCGTGAGCGGCGATCTCGATCTGAAACGCAGTTCGTCGTATCGGGCTTCGTATTATTTCATCGGTTCCCTTCTGGCGAAAACCGGCAAGGTCACCATCGGCTATCCGGGAGGCGACGATTTTGTCAGCCGTCCGATCGACCAGCATTTGAAGGCCTTCGAAGCAATGGGCGCCAAGGTGGAGCTCCATCCCAACCATTATACGGTGTCGGCGGATCGGCTGAAGGGGGCGGACATTTATTTTGACGTCATCACGTCGGGCGCCACGATGAACGCCATGATGGCCGCCGTGCTGGCCGAAGGTGTCACCGTGCTGCGCAACGCCGCCGTCGATCCGGAAGTGGTGGACACCGCCAACTTCCTGAACCAGATGGGCGCACGCATCCGCGGAGCCGGCACGAACGAAATCCGCATCGAAGGGGTCCGGGAACTGGGCGGATGCCGCTATTCGGTCATTCCCGACCGGCTCATAGCCGGATCGTTTCTCGCGGCGGCGGCCGCCACGCGCGGACGCGTCACGCTGGAGGGGGTTATCCCCGAACATTTGCGCTCCGCCCTTGTCAAATTGCGCGAAGCCGGCCTGGAACCCGTCGTGCGTGACCAGACGATCGAACTGGACGGGGATGCGGACATCGGCGCCCTTCGCATCCGGACCGCCATGTATCCGGGTTTTGCCACGGATTTGCAACAGCCTTTCACGGCCATGCTGCTTCGCGCTTCGGGGCGCAGCCTGGTCAGCGAGAAAGTGTTCCCGAAGCGGTTCAGCCATGTGGACCAGTTGAGCCGCATGGGCGCCCACATTACGCTGAAAGGTTCCACGGCCGTTATCCAGGGCGGAAAACCGTTGCACGGCGAATGGGTGCACGCTTCCGAAATCCGCGCGGGCGTCTGCCTGCTGATCGCCGGGCTCATGGCCAAAGGCGTTACCCGGTTGACCGGGATCGAGCATCTGGAACGGGGCTACGCCGACATCGTCGGTTCCTTCCGCGAACTCGGCGCCCAAATCCGGCTGTCCCAAGACGTGGACCTGGAAAGACAGGAGGCCGTTCGGCAATTTCGCTGAATGATCGCGTTCCATCAAACGACAATCTGGGTATCCATAACCCGACATTCGCTGGTTGACTTGTCAAACGTCCGGTTGCCCACGCGGCAATCGAACCGTTTTTTTTGTTTAATAATGTCGAAAAATGTCCTTAAACGATCGTTGACATGGCGACAATTTCTACCGATAATCTTGGATATAACGGGAAAAAAGAACTAGATTTACCTTGGTTATATGGACCCATATTCCTTTCTTTTTCCGACGTGGAGTGAGCACTTTTGTCCTATAGGCACAAACGAATCGGAGACCTGCTGCTGGAAGCCGGCGTCATCACGGAAAAGCAATTGAACGATGCCCTCGTCATGCAGAAGCAGTCGGGGATGCGCCTCGGCGACGTGCTCATCGCCCAGGGGTACATCACGGAGCAACAATTCATCGAGGTGCTGGAATTTCAGCTCGGCATCCCCCATGTCCAGTTGTACCGACAGAAGATCGACCCGAAGGCCGTCAATTTGATTCCCAAGAAACTGGCGGAAAAACACGGCGTCATCCCGCTGCGGGTGGAACAGAACAAATTGGTGCTGGCGATGGCCGATCCGCTGGATTACTTCGCGATGGACGAAGTCCGCATGGCGACGGGCCTGCGCGTCGTGCCGGTCATCGCCTCGAAGGACGAGCTGGACCGCGGGATCAAACGGTACTACGGGCTGCAGGAATCCATCGATGAAATCTCGCAATTCCTGATGCCCGACGAGGAGGATGCCGGGTCCGGCGACGATGCGGACGAGGAATCACCCGTCGTCAAAATGGTGAACCAGATCATCCTGCAGGCGGTGCAAATCGGCGCCAGCGACATCCATATCGATCCGATGGAAGACGGTTCCAGAATCCGGTACCGCGTGGACGGCGTCATGCGGACGGAACGGACGCTGGCGCGCGGCATGCACGACATGCTGGTTGCCCGGATCAAGGTGATGGCCAACCTCGACGTGGCGGAGCGCAGGGTGCCGCAGGACGGCCGGGTGGAGCTGGGCATCGAATTTCGCAGAATCGACATCCGCATTTCCACGTTGCCGACGATCCATGGCGAGAAGGTGGTCATGCGGGTGCTCGACCTTTCTTCCGCGCTGATCGAAGTGGACAAGCTCGGGTTTTCCGGGCACAACCGGCGGCTGTTCGTCCGCAGCCTGGAAAACGCCCACGGCATCATCCTGATCACGGGGCCGACCGGCAGCGGCAAAACGACCACCCTGTATGCGGCATTGTCCCGCCTGAATCGCGATGACGTGAATATCGTGACGGTGGAAGACCCGGTGGAATACCAGCTGCCGGGCATCAATCAGGTGCAGGTGAATCCGGTGACGGGCCTCACCTTCGCCCGCGGCTTGCGGGCCATTCTGCGGCAGGACCCCAATATCGTCATGGTGGGCGAAATCCGCGACACGGAAACGGCGGAAATTGCCATCCGGGCGGCGATGACGGGCCATCTGGTGCTCAGCACGCTGCATACGAACAGCGCCGTCAACGCCATCAGCCGATTGATCGACATGGGGATCGAACCGTTCCTCGTCTCTTCTTCGATCACGTGCATCGTGGCCCAGCGGCTCGTGCGGAAAGTATGCCCCGACTGTTCGGTCGCTTACGAACCGGGAACGGAAGAGCGGGAACTGCTGGAAAGGCACGGCATCACCGAATATGCGCTGCGCCGGGGAGCAGGTTGCGCGGAATGCGCACGAACCGGTTACAAGGGCCGTCTGGCGATCCATGAAGTGCTGGTGGCGGATGACGGATTGCGCGAGATGATTTTGCGGAAACAACCGGACCATGCCTACCGCGATCACGCCGTCCGGCACGGGTTGATCCCGATGTTCGTGGACGGGCTCCGCAAAGCGTCGGAAGGGTTGACCACCTTGTCGGAAGTGTTCCGCGTCACCATGGAATAGATCCGGGATACCGGCGAAACGCCCGGCGCGCCGGGCCGGAACCAATCCGTTTTGCAATCGGGCGGAGGTGAGATCATGGCGCATTTTCACTACAAGGCGATTGACGAAAACGGACGATGGTCAAAAGGGGTGCTCGAGGCCGCCAGCCTGCAGCATGCGCTGGACGAGCTCAGGCTCCGCGGCCTGTGGGCGATGAAACTGTCCGAACGCAGGGACATTTTGCGCCTTGACGTGGAGGACTTGCTCGGCCTCAAGCCCAAGGTCAAAACGCAGCATTTCACCGCGTTCTGCCGGCAACTCGCCACGATGTGCAGATCCGGCGTCGGCCTGATCGAAGCGATCCGGATTTTGGCGGGACAGACGGAAAGCAAGCCGTTCCGCAAAGTGCTCAAGGGCGTCATGGAGGATATGAAGAAAGGGACGCCGCTCTCCGCCGCCATCGCGGCCTATCCGTCGGTGTTTTCCGCCATATTCGTCAACATGGCCCGGGCGGGAGAGGCAAGCGGAAAGCTGGATGAAATGCTGGAGCGGGTCGCCCTTTTTTACGAAAAAGAATACTACACCCGGGAAAAAGTCAAATCGGCGATGGCGTATCCGGCCATCATGTCCGTCGTCGTCGTGCTTGTCATCGTGTTCATGATGCTCTTCGTCATTCCGAAATACGTGCAAAACTTCGAGGCGATGGGCATCGAACTGCCGCTTGCGACCCGCATCGTCATGGGCATCAGCCAGTGGTTGACTGCCTGGTGGCACATCCTGCTTGCTGTGGCGGCCGCGCTGGCCTTCCTGCTGGTGCGCGTCCGCAAGACGCAACGCGGCCGATACGCGCTGGACCGGGCCAAAATGCGGCTCCCCGTTTTCGGCGAACTGTGGATGAAACAGGCGATCGCCCGGTTTACCAGAACGTTCGGCTCCCTGCTGACCGCCGGCGTTCCCGTCATGCAGGCGCTGTCCGTCGTCAGCCGGGTGGTGAACAACGAGCCGATGCGGCGGGTGATCATGGCTTCCCGGGAGGAAGTGCGCAACGGACAATCGATGGCGACGCCGCTTGCCGCCACCAACTGGTTTTCGCCGATGGTGGTGCAAATGATCGCCATCGGGGAGAAAACCGGCACCCTGGAAACGATGCTCGACAAGACGGCCGATTTCTACGAGGCCGAAGTCGATGCCATGAGCGACCGGCTCAAGTCGCTTCTGGAGCCGATCATGATTTTGTTTCTGGCCGTCGCGGTCGGCGCCATCGTCATGGCCATTCTGATGCCGACCTTCGCGATGATGGAAGGCCTCACCTGATCCGGTTTACACCTTGGTTTGTGCCAGTTGAATGATAACCATTTGTCGAAGGGAGTTTTTGCCATGCTGAAAAGAAAACTGAACAATCAAAAAGGGTTGACGCTGGTCGAACTGCTGGCGGTCATCGTCGTCCTGGGGATCATCGCCGCCATCGCCATTCCGGCCATCGGCGGGGTGATCGACAAGTCGAAACGGAATGCCGATGAAGCCACGCTGACGTTGATCAAAGACGCCGCCATTCGCTACGCGATGACCGAAAACATCGACTCCGTCACCCGCGCGAACGGAAACATCCAGTCGTTGTTGATCGGAAACGGTTATTTGAACAACTTCAGTGCGACGTTGCAATCCAACTCGGCCAGAGCGTTTGACAGTTTTGAGCTCAGTTTCGACAGTACAAACAAAAGGTACGAGGTCAAAGTTTATGATGCCGCTTCGCCGACCCCGCAAGAGATTACGTTCCCATCCAGCAATTGACGGGCTTTGATGCGAAGCCTGGACAAAGCGGGTATCCATCGATTGCCGCAAGGAGGCTGACGCAGCGATGACGGAAACGTTGTATGCCTTGACGATGCTCTGCGCCGGCCTCCTGTTCGGCAGCTTTTTCAACGTGGTCGCCATCCGCGCGGTGAGGGGAGAATCGATCGTCCATCCGCCTTCCCATTGCATGCACTGCAAGCGCGAACTGCGTTGGTTTGAACTTGTGCCTGTCGCCAGTTACGCGGCCCTGGGGGGGCGTTGCCGCAGTTGCCGGCAACGCATCTCCCCGCGTTACCCCATCGGAGAACTCGCCGGCGGGGTTGCCTTTGTTTTGGCCTATCGCCATTTCGGCTTCCAGCCGGAATTGGCGGTCGCCCTTCTGCTCGTGTCCATCCTGATCATCGTGACCCAGACGGATCTGGACGAGCGCATCATCCCCGACAAAGTCGTGGCGTCGGGCGTCATCGGTACCGTCGGACTCCGGTTTTGGTCGCATCCGCTTCCCTGGTGGGATTATGCGGCGGCAGCGTTGCTGGGCAGCGGGGTGCTGCTCTTCGCCGGCATCCTCGGGGAAAAGCTGCTGAAGCGGGAAGCGATGGGGGGCGGGGACATCAAGCTGTACGTGTTCATCGGCCTCGTGCTCGGCATGCAGGCGACCGCCGTCAGCCTGCTGTTTGCCAGCCTGTCGGGCGTTGTCTTCGGGTTGTTTTGGCGGATCAAAAAAGGAAACGAGCCGATTCCGTTCGGCCCGTTTATCGCCGCGGGGGCGCTTTGCGCCTATTTGTGGGGAAACCCGTTGGTCGAGTGGTACGCAAGGCTGTTGGCCTAGCCGCCGTCACAGGCGGGGAATGTAGGCGGCGGTTTCCAGCGCATATTCCGTTCCGTCGGACAATTGCATCACGAGATCGATCGCGATTTTTCGACCGCCCTCGTCCAGGGAGACGTCCATCTGCTTTACGTTGGCGGACAACGTGACCGTGCGGGAGGAACCCGGCTCGATTTGCGTCACCGCAAGCGTTCGATTTGCGGCGTCGAAGGCGTATTCGAGCCGTTTGCCGGAGAGATTCCCGTTTTCGTCAAGGGTGACGAATCGGAGCAGGAAAGCCGGTTCACCGGACCCGGGATCCCACGTCTCGGCGACGACGGTTTCTTTGCGGGCCGCCTGGACGATATGGTTGACGATGCCTTCCGCCTCGTTCATGATCCGTTCCTTGTCCGTGATTTTGTCGTATCCGGTTTGCAGTTGGACCACCAGGAAGGTGACGGCGGCCACGATGACGATCGTGCCGGCGAGGGCGCCGAGCAGTTCGACGAGGGTAAGACCGGATTGATTGTTGCGCAAGTTCCAGCTCTCCCATCATTGGATTTCGGCGTAGGCTTCCAACGTGTAATCCAGGCCGGATTGCAGATGGATGACGGTGACGGTGATTTTTCGGAAATACGCGCCGATGCTTCGGAATGTGCCGTTTACGGCATACGCTTCTTCCGGCTCGCCCGACCGGATGATGATGCGGAACTGCGAACCGTCCGAAGGGGAAAAAATTTCCTGCAGGTCGGACCCGGCGCTGCGCATCCGATTCAGGTTGATTTCCTGGCCGTGCAGGAAGATGGACGATTCGTTTTTCAGATGCAATTTGATTTCTTCCATGACGGTGCGGGCCGTCATGACGGCTTGCGCCATGTCCTCGTTTCGCCGCGAAGCGGAGGAGGAAGATTGCAGCACGGTCGTGACGGCCAGGATGACGACGGCCAGCAAGGCGGCGGTTGCCGCCACTTCCATCAGGGTCGCTCCACGTTGCGAGCGCAAGGGCCGCATCGCTTCCACCTCCGGTCGGTTTCGGTTCGTCTTTCTCCTTTTTATCACAATTGCGTGAATCGTCAAGGGAGGGAACGGGTTTTGTCGAAAACACGCCATCGGGAACGGGGAGGCACCCTGATGCTTGTCCTCGGGATTGTGCTGTTGCTGTCTGTTCTCGTCATTCCTTTGACCTTGACGATTCGAACCGGCTTGGGCCGGGCGGTGGCAGACGCCAACATGGAGAAGGCGAGTGCGGCCGCGGAGTCCATCGCCAAAGTGTATCGCCGCATGCTGCAGGCGGCGGTCAGCGAAGGGCTTGAAGCCGACGACCTGCGGGAACTTGCGAAGCAGCTGGAGGAATACCCGCCGGACATGGGGGTGGACGTCGTCAGCGTCCGGGTGCTTCCCGATGAACCGGCCCTCCCGAACCGGCTCGAAATCGTGACGGAAAGCGGGAATGGTCCGAGCAAGCGGCAACGGAAATTCATCTATTACTTTCGCTTCCAGCCGCCTTCCGGCGGCGGTGGAGGCAGCGGCCCAGGCAGCGGAAGCACCGGCGAGGAGTTTTACTACAAACACGGCATCGTCTATTACACTCCCAAATACAACGGCTATTTCAAAGTGTGCGACAGCGATGCCGACGTGTCGTCCTTGATCAATACCGATTATTCCAACGAACAGTTTCTGCAGGAGTTCAACCGGTATATCGGCTACTACGTCGGCCTGATGGAATCGGAACCCCTGCGGCCCCGTCAGGCCGCTGTTCCCGAAATCCCGGACGGCGCCCCGTCGGACCTGAATTTCGGGTATATCGGAAACCAAACGATGAACGGTGACGTGGCGGCAACGGGCAACATCACATTCACCAACTACGTGGACAATCTCGTCATCGAGGGCAACCTTGTGGCCGGCGGGAACATCGAGTTCAGCGGCATCAACCATCTGCACGTCAAGGGCGACGTGATTGCCGGCGGCAACCTGAATTTCAACGGTTGGTCCGGCACGGTCACGATCGAGGGTGACGTGACGGCCGACAACATCGACTACGGCGGCGGCAACACGATCACCGTCGGCCGGTGGAACGGCGCCGCGAACGACTTCGCGGCGGGAAGTTTCACTTCCCTCATTGCCGGACAGGCATTCAACCTGCGCGGCCAGGTGACCCATTTCCGCGTATCCGGCGATTTCAGTTCCGGCACGTTCAATTCCAACAACCATGAAATCAAATATTTGCGGGTCGGCGGATCGTTCATCACCGGCGGAGACCTCGCGTTCACCGCCAAGTTTGAACGCGGCCAAATCGACGGTTTCATGAGCGTCGGAAAGGATTTTGACACGAGTTCGGTAGGTTCGCTGATCGTCGGGCAATCGCTGATCGTCGGGGAAACGCTCACGTTCGGCAACGACATCACCGAGCTGGATGTCGGCGGATCGCTGGTGGCATTGGGGGAAATCGTGTTTCGCAATTTCATCGCCAAACTCGTCGTGACGGGCGATCTGCTGGTCAATGGAGACATGGGATTCAAGGACATCCGGGACCGGTTCCAGGTCGGGGGGCTGTTCGCCGTCCTCGGGGATTTGACGTTCGAAAATCATTTGCCCTATGCGGAAGACATCAACCGGTTCGGCGGGTTTTATGTCGGCGGCACGATGGACATGCCAAGCTGGGTGAACCAGAACGGAAACAAAATCTTCTGCATCGCCCACAATCCGCCGCCCGTTGGCGGCGGAGGAAGCGGCGGCGCAACGATCGAATTTGGCAACTGGAGCGGGGAATGAGCCGAAGTCGGGTGAAGGAGGGAACGGCATGGCCAAGCCGGGGTTGCTTGGCGGTTTTCGGAGGAGCGGACTTGGAATCGACATCACCGACCGCCAGATCAAAATCAGCGAAGTGTCGTCCGTCCAGGGAAACATCGTCGTGAGAAACCAGGTTCGCCGCATGCTGCCCCCGGGCACGATGCAGGAAGGACAGATCGCGGACATCGGCAAGTTGCGCCAAACGTTGAAGGAGGCGCTGGGGGCGGCGAAATGGAGAACGCGCGATGTGCACGTCGCCGTTCCGGGCCAGATGGTGATGGTCCGCATGCTGCGCATGCCGAACGTGTCCGGGAGCAGGCTGAAAAAACTGGTGGACTTTGAATGCAAAACGAACATTATGTTCCCTTTCGACGATCCCCAATACGATTTTGTCAAACTCGATCCGGTCGAGACGGCCGGCGGGACGGCGGACGGAGGGGACGGCGGCAAGGACGCCAGGGGGAATTTGCGCGACGTGATGCTCGTGGCGGCATCCCGGTCGGCATTGGACCAATATGTGTCCCTGTTTTCCGGTGCGCGGCTGAAGGTGAAAAGCATGGAAATCAAGGCGTTTTCGCTGCTCAGGCTGGGCCGGAGCATGCCGGGAATGTCCCTGGACCAGACGATCCTGCTCGCCGACGTCAACGAGACGTGTTGCGACCTTTCGGTCGTGCACAACGGCACGCTGCAGATTACGCGCAACATTCCCGTCTCCATGGAGCCGGAACCGGCAGATTCCGGCGGCGGACCGCCGAATGGCCGGCCGGATGCGGCATCGCCCGCCGTTTCCGGTGACGAGGCCTATTTTGACAATGCCTGCCACGAAATGATTTCCGAAATGGAGCGCATGATGAACTTTTACCGGTACACGCTGAACAAAAGGGACCACCAGTTCGGCGAAATTTGGCTGGCCGGCGATTTGGCGAAAATGGACAGGCTGATGGCGGTCATGGCCGAACGAATCCATTTGCCGGTCAGGCTCATGGCGGTTGCGCCGGAAGGTTTCGGCGGGGAAGCGGCTCCGGCTTTCGCCGCATCCGTCGGACTCGGCCTGCGGGAGGTCGAACGATGACGTCCATCAATCTGTTGCCGCGCCGTTCGGCGGGGGAGAGGGTTGCCAGGCATGTGCTCGTCCTTTTGGCGGTTTCGGGCGTGCTGGCGGCCGTGCTGCAACTTGCGATCGGAACGGGCCTTTCTTCCGGGGTGTTGCAAATGGAGGCGGAAATCCGGTTGCTCGATACCGAGTTGAACGGGCTGAGGAAGCAATTGGCGGTCGATCCGAAGACGGACCTGGTTCTTGCCGCGAAGGATCAACTCGCATCTTTTCTCCGGGACCGCAAAGACTGGATGATGCCGCTCGCCTTCACCCTGGGTCATTTGCCGGACGACGCGGAGATCATCTCCATGGGTTCGGGCGAAACCGGGAACATCAGCGCGGACTTCCGGTTTGCATCGGCGGCCGATGCCCTTCGGTATTTGATGCAATTGGACGCCGTGCCGATGTTCCGCGAGGTGACGATCCGGGAATGGAATTACGCGCCTGCCGAACATCCGATCGAGATCGATGCCGCCATGGCGGCGGTGGCCGAACGGTTGGAAATCGAGCTGCCGGATGGAGCAACCATCGGAACGGCTTCCGACGGGGAAGTTCGGGTCAAGGTGGAGTGGACCGTCCTTTTCGACGGGGAATCCGGCAATCCGTGACGGACAAGCAGGGAAGGGGCAACGTCGAAGATGGAAAAACGCGAGGCGAACAAAAAAGCGCCGGTGTCTCCCAAAAGCCGGGCAAAAACGGCGATATGGGCCGTGGCCCTCGTTGCCGTATTGATCAACGCCCTTCTGTATTTCTTGTATGTGCTCCCGAAAAAAAACGAATATGATGCCGCGCATGCCCTTCTCGAAAGCAAGCGGCAACAACTGGAGTCCCTGCGGGATCAACCGGAACCCGCCGCCATCGGCGAGGAAGAATCGGCCCGATTGCTGGAGCAGGTCGCCGTCAAAATGTCCATGTCCGATCTGATCGCCGATCTGCACCGAATGGCCGGGGAGGACAGGCTGTCGCTGACCCGCGTCGTGCTGAATACGAACCACGCAACCCCGGGAGGATCGGAAGGGGGCGCATCGGGAGATGCAATGCCGGCACCGGGTGCCGGGCTGCTTTGGAAAGATGAGGTGACCCTCAATGTCGCGGGCGACCTGGCTTCGCTACTGGCCTTCATCCGGGACCTCCAGGAGCGGGAGCCGGTCATGCAAGTGGACTCGTGGAGTTACGCGGTCAGGGGAAGCGACGGCGCCTCCGTTCCCGTGTACGATGCGACCATCCTGCTTACGGTCCCCTCGATGCCGTCCCTCGGCGATTTGCGCGAACCGGAAGAAACGGATGCGCCCGACGAAGCGTTCGAGCGCGCGAAAAAACGGCTGTATGAACGGTTTCCCGGCCTGCGCAAATAGGCCGCCGAACAATCCAGCCCGATAGATGGCCAAGAATGTGCCGCTCCGGAGATCACGGGCTTGCGTGAAGGCGCCTGATCCGCCGGAGCGTTGTTTTTGCCGGCAACGGCGAACCGTGTTGCCGTGCGAACATATATTCTGTACAATGGGATGTGAACGTTCAGACGTGAAGGGGACGAGCGCATGAACCGGATCACGGGCAAAACCGCTTCCATCGATGAATGGATCGAACGGGTGAAACAGACTCCCGAAATCATGGAAAACGTGACGCACTGGCACACGATTCCGCCGCGGGAAGCGAAGTATGCCGACATGCCGCCGAAGCTCCATCCGGCCATCCGGGAAGCGTTGGCCGGGCGGGGCATCCATCAGCTGTACGTGCATCAGCGCGAAGCGTTCGACGCGGCGATCGCCGGCCGCCATCTCGTGGCCGTCACGCCGACGGCGTCGGGCAAGACGATGTGCTACAACCTGCCGGTGCTTCAGGCGCTTCTGGACAATACGGCGAGCCGGGCGCTTTACCTGTTCCCGACGAAAGCCCTTGCCCAGGACCAGGTGGCGGAACTGCAGGCGATGGTGGACCGGATGGGCGTGGACCTGAAAACCCACACCTATGACGGGGATACGCCGCCGACGGTGCGGCAGGCGATCCGCAACGCCGGCCACATCGTGGTGACGAATCCGGACATGCTGCATGCGGCGATTTTGCCCCACCACACGAAATGGGTCAAACTGTTCGAAAACCTGAAATACATCGTCATCGACGAGCTGCACAGCTACCGCGGGGTGTTCGGCAGCCACGTGGCCAACGTGATCCGGCGGCTGAAGCGGATTTGCCGGTTTTACGGCTCCGATCCGGTCTTCATTTGCGCGTCGGCCACCATCGCCAATCCGAAGGAACACGCCGACCGCCTGGTCGGCGAAGACGTGCTGCTCATCGACAACAACGGCGCGCCGGCGGGGGAGAAACATTTCGTGTTTTACAATCCGCCGGTGGTCAACCAGCAGCTCGGCATTCGGCGCAGCAGCCTGCTGGAAACAAGGAAGCTGGCGGCCGCCCTGCTGAAGAACGGCATCCAGACGATCGTGTTCGCCCGCAGCCGGGTTCGGGTGGAGCTGCTCCTGACCTACCTGCAGGAACTGGTGAAACACGAACTCGGCACGAAGTCGATCCGCGGCTACCGGGGCGGATATCTGCCCAGGCAGCGGCGGGAAATCGAACGGGGGCTGAGGAGCGGCGAAATCCGCGGCGTGGTGAGCACGAACGCGCTGGAACTCGGCATCGACATCGGCCAATTGCAGGCGTGCGTGCTGAACGGCTATCCCGGATCGATCGCCAGCGTCTGGCAGCAGTCGGGACGGGCAGGACGCCGCCAGGAAAGCTCCATCACGTTCCTGGTCGCCAGCAGCAATCCGCTCGACCAGTACATTATCCAGAACCCGCAGTTTTTCTTCGGAAGGCCGCCGGAGGAAGCCCGCATCCATCCGGACAACCTGCTCATTTTGCTCGATCACGTGAAATGCGCAGCCTATGAACTTCCGTTTGAAGAGGGGGAAACGTTCGGCGGCGAGCCGCTCGGGGATTTGCTGGAATTTTTGACGGAAGAGCGGGTGCTCCACCGGGTCAAGGACCGCTGGCACTGGATGGCCCCGTCGTTTCCCGCCAACAACATTTCCCTGCGCACGGCGGCCCAGGAAAACTTCGTGATCATCGACATGTCGGAAGGCGCCCGGGTCATCGGCGAGGTGGACCGGTTCAGCGCGCCGACCCTGATCCACGAGGAAGCGATCTACATCCACGAAGGCGTGCAATACCAGGTGGAAAAACTCGACTACGAGGAGAAGAAAGCCTGGGTGCGGCAGGTGAACGTGGACTATTACACCGATGCCAACCTGGCGACGGAACTTTCCGTCCTGCATGTGGACCGGGAGCGGGAAGACGGCGGACTGTCTAGGTTTTACGGGGAAGTGACGGTCAACGCGAAACCGACCATATTCAAAAAGATCCGTTTGCGCACCCACGAAAACATCGGCTGGGGACCGATCCATCTGCTGGAAGAGGAACTGCACACGAGCGCCTACTGGTTCACCCTGAACGAGGCGTTGACGGAAGGGATGGCGGCCGACGATTTGCAGTTCGCGCTTCCCGGGCTCGCCAACGTGCTGGTGCACATCGCGCCGCTCTATCTGATGTGCGATCCGTTCGACATCCGCGTCGTGCCCCAGGTGAAATCGAAGTTCGACAGGAAGCCGACCATCTACTTCTACGACCGGTATCCCGGCGGCGTCGGCCTGTCGGAGCGGCTGTTCGAGCTGCACGGCGAACTGCTCCGGGAAGCCGGCCGGGTCATCCGGACGTGTACGTGTCTGAGCGGATGCCCGGCGTGCGTCGGGCCGATCGAGGAAGTCGGGCTGCTCGGCAAAGAGCATGCCATGAAACTGCTCGGCCGCATGGAGGTTGAGCGCCCGTGAGCAGCCTGCAGGAGAGGCTCCGGCGTCTCGCCGGAGGGCGGAGCGCTTCCGCCGCCGGACGGGAAGGGGCAAATTCGGTGGAAGGCGGGACGCCAGGAGGCGGTGCGTTAGACGGTGGGGCGGGCGGAAGCAGTGACGCGGGCCGCGGCGCATTTCGGTCCGGGACGGATCAGGCGTTGCGGCATGATAGCCGGGCAGGAGAGCGCGAAGATTTTCGCGGTGAATCCCCGTCCGGGTTGGACTGGAAGGAGGCCGGCGAAACCTCCGTCGGGCATCCGGAGACGGGGCGCAGCGCGGCTGGCGGGCCGAGCCTTCTTGATGGCTCCCCGGATGATGGCGGAAGCGGATTGCCGTCCTCCGGCCGGCTGGTTGAAACCGGGGACGGCCAATTCATCGTGCGGGAACGCCGGTATCCCCTTGGGCATCTTCACGGCCGGTATGCCCTCGGCGACCTGGCCGGCCGCCACGGGCGGTTGAACCGCGTTTCCCGCCGGTTCGCCGGGATCAAACCGGTGGCGTCCGTGCGGGACCTGCTTTTTTTTGACACGGAGACCACCGGCCTCGGCGTCGGTGCCGGCAACGTGCCGTTCATGATCGGGCTCGGCTTTTTTGAAGAACGGGAGTTTGTCGTGCAGCAGCTGTTCGTCCGCGATCCCGGCGAAGAGATGGCCATGCTGGGCCATCTCCGTCAGTTGGTGGAGCGGTTCACTCATCTGGTCACGTACAACGGCAAATCGTTCGACTGGCCCGTGCTGGCAAACCGGTTTGTGCTGCACCGCATCCCGTTTGCCGGGAGCCGGCTGGAACATCTCGATTTGCTGTACATCTCCCGCAACCTGTGGCGAAACAGCCTGGAGTCGTGCCGCCTCTCAAGGGTGGAGGAAGAGCGGCTCGGCATCGTGCGGGAAGACGACGTGCCGGGATATCTGGCGCCGGTGCTTTATTTTCAGTATTTGTCGGACGGCGATATCGCCCAGATGGAGAGCGTGTTTCGCCACAACGAAACGGACGTGCTGACGCTCGTCACCCTGGCCGCCCATCTCGGCGCCGTGCTGAACGGGGACGCCGATTGGGACCGGATGGAAGCGGAAGATTTGTATCGCACCGGCCTTTGGCTGCTGGATGCGGAATTGCCGGATTTGGCGGAACGGCCCTTCGCGGCGCTGTTGGACCGGCCCGAGGAGTCGGCCGGTTACGCGGCGCGGCTCGCCACGGCATACAAGCGGATGCGCCGTTACGACAAGGCGGTGCCGCTCTGGGAGCAGGCGGCCGGGCTCGTTCCGCCCGGCGCGTGGCTGCCGGTGACGGAACAATCGCTGGAACCGTTCGTGGAGCTCGCGATCTATCACGAACATCACAGCCGGCAGCCGGACAAAGCGTTACGCTGGACCGAGGAAGCGCTGAACCGGGTGGAGCGGCTGCTGTCCCTGCATGCAAGAGTGCACGGCAACGCAGACAAGGCCAGGCGGTGGAAGGCGGAACTTGATCGCCGCCGCATGCGCTTGCTGGGCAAATTGCGGAAGGAAGCGGGAACCTCTGCCGCCCGATCCTCCACGGATCATCCGGCCGAATCGGTTCCGAAATCGTCGTCCTCCGACGGAGCGGCCGCACCGGCTTCATCCGGATCCGGACGTTCAGGCGGGCAGACGGGAGAAGGCCGGGGCCATGTTTCCCCCGAGGATGAAGTGTTTCAGCAGCAGTTTCAACTGGATTGACGACATGACGAACGGGAGGCCTCGGCTTGAAACAGGGATTCATCATCGATTTGGACGGCACGCTGTACCGGGGCAGCGAGCGGCTGCCTTTGGCGGCGGAATTCATCAACGCCCTGCGCGAAAGCGGCGCGCCCTGCGTGCTGATGACCAACAACTCGACGCGGACGCCGGAAGAGGTGGCGGGCCACCTGAACCGGCTCGGCATTCCGGCGGCGGCCGGGGACGTGCTGACGTCGGCACAGGCCGCGGCGCGTTATCTGGCCGATTTGAACGAAGGGAAACGCGTGTTTTGCATCGGGGAAGGCGGGCTGAAAACCGCCCTCGAAGAAGCGGGCTGCACGTTCACCGAGCGGGATGCCGACTTCGTCGTGCAGGGCCTGGACCGAACGTTTGATTACGGCACGCTCAAGAAGGCGATGGATTTGATTCGCGCGGGCGCCCGTTTCGTGGTGACGAATCCGGACGTGCGGCTGCCGACCGAAGACGGCTTCATTCCGGGTGCCGGATCCATCGCGAAGGCGATCGAGACCGCTAGCGGCGTTCAGCCCGTCGTCATCGGCAAACCGTCGACGATCATCACCGGATATGCGCTTGACAGGATGGGCCTGCCGGCCTCCTCGGTCTGGATGGTGGGAGACAATTACCGCACCGACATGCTGGCCGGGTACCATGCGGGCTGCCGCACCGCGCTGCTTTTGACCGGCATCACCGACGCGGCATCGATCCCCGCCCTGGCGGAGGAAACGGGTGTCACCTGCGACTTCGTCGGGGAACATCTGGGCGAATTCATGGCGCATCTCGGGCTTTGAGCGAAAGGCGGCTGTTTCGGAGAGGCGGACGACGAGGGACGCGCGGCGGTATAAATCCGGCTTTCTTCCGGACATACAGGTTAATGGACGGTTTTGCGCGAGATCCCCGCCGCTTCATCCCGTCCCATCTGCCGGAATGAAAGGAAGCATCGCGTGATTCGCATCGGTTGCCACGTCAGCATCAAACACGGATACGAAGGAGCGGCCCGGGAAGCGGCGCGGCTCGGTTGCTCCGTGTATCAATATTTTCCGAAAAATCCCCGCAGCCTGTCGGTCAAAGTTTTCGACGAAGGGGATGCGAGCCGGTGCCGAACGTTTTGCCGGGAGCGGGACATCGTGTCGGTGGCCCACGCGCCCTATCCCGTCAACCTGGCTGCGGATGATGCCCGTCTGGCGGAGGCGACCCGGCTTTCCGTGCTGAACGATCTGGCCATTGCGGATGCCAACGGCTCCATCGGGGTGGTCGTCCATTTCGGAAAATACGCCGGCCCGGATCCGCTTGCGGGGTATCGCAACATTTTGGCCATGTTGAACCGGATTTTGGCGGAGTGGCGCGGCAGGGCGCTGCTTCTGATCGAAAACCAGGCCGGCCGTTTCGGTTCGACGCCGGAAGAACTGGCGCAAATCCGTCGGCTATGCGACGATCCGGAGCGGATCGGGTTTTGCCTGGATACGTGCCACGCCTTCGCTTCCGGGCTTTGGAACGGGCGGAATTGGGCCGAACTGGAGGAGCGGTGCGGGGAACTGGACTTTTTTGATCACGTCAAAGTTGTTCATCTCAACGATTCCCGCCATCCGTCCGGATCCCGCCGGGACGCCCACGCCAACATCGGGTTGGGCATGATCGGGAGCGCATCCATGGCGGAAGCGGTCCGCTCGCTGGCGCGCCGCGGCATCCCCTTCGTTCTGGAAACGCCCGAGTCCCGGGCGTTGCCGCTTCAGGCGGAAATGAATCGGGTAAAGGAGTTTGCCGATGATTAACGTGTATTTGGACGATTGGCGCAAGTGCCCGCCCGGGTTCGTGCTGGCGCGGACGGCGGAAGAGTGCATCCTGCTTCTGGAGGAGTGCGAGGTGAACATCTTGTCCCTCGATCACGACCTGGGGCCGGGCCAGCCGACGGGTTACGTCGTGGCGCTGCATATCGCGCAGACCGGCAGGTATCCGCGTGAGATCTATCTGCACACGTCCAGCGATTGGGGTCGATCCCGGATGTTCCAGGTGCTGTACCAGAACCGGCCGGACGGGGTGAAGGTGCACATGTACGGCATGCCGGAGGACGTGCTCAGGCGGGAAGCGGACAAAGGGGCGGAACGGTAGCAGGGCGGCGGAGGTGTCCGGTACGAATTGGTTGTTTCATGCCCGCAATTCGCATTGGTGACGGCCGACTGGGACTGAATTGGCGGCAAAATGCCGATTACTCCCCCCAAAGTGGGTTTCCGAACCGGGGGTTGCATCGGCCGGGGATGGATTTTTTTGGCGAATTCCGATAAAATGGATGCACATGGCAAAGCATGCCTGAACGGATTTTACCGGGACTGCCGGCGCGATCCCGTCGGGCATGTATTGCAGCAAGCGAAAGCGGTCGGCCTCCCGGTGAAGGAGGCTTTTTTTCGTGATGAGGGAGGATCGGTACAAAATCATCGGCGTGCTGGGCGAGGGCGGCATGGGCACCGTCTACCTCGCTGAAGACCGCCGATTGCCGGGAAAGAAGTGGGCGATCAAGGAGATCCGCGAAGGAGCGCCCGGATCGGGGGCTTTGCGCGAAGCGGCGGCGCTGGCCGGGCTTTCCCATCCCGGTTTGCCGCAAGTTGCCGATTATTTCGAATCCGAAGACGGCAAATGCGGCTTTCTCGTGATGGAACACATCGAAGGGGAAACGATGGAAGAGCGGTTTGTCCGGTGCGGCCGGAAGGTGGATGCGGCAGCGGCGGTCCGCTGGGCGGTGCAGCTGTGCGACGTGCTCGGCTATTTGCACGGCATCCGGCCCCATCCGGTCATCCACCGCGACCTGAAACCGTCCAACGTGCTCATCACGGCGCAGGATCGGGTGGTGCTGATCGATTTTGGCATCTCCCGGCTTGAAAAAGGAACGGGACAAGACACGGTCCGGCTCGGCACGATCGGGTTTGCGGCTCCCGAACTGCTTGCCCGCGGCCGGACCGATCCGCGCAGCGACCTGTATTCCCTCGGCGCGGTATTGTTCTATCTGCTCAGCGGAGGGCGCCATCCGGCGGCTTTGGCCCGGCCGGCGGCGGAGGAACTGGAGAATGTGCCGTTCGGCCTGAGGCAGATCGTCGGGAAGTTGCTCGAGCCGGATCCCGATCGCCGGTACTCCGACGCGGAAAGCGTGAAGACGGCGTTGCAGGCGGTGATGGCCGAATTGTCCCGGTCGGAGGCCGGAAAGGAACCTTCGGGAGCAGGTGGCGCCGGGCGCAAACGGCTGGTGGCCGTGTTGAGCCTGTATCCCGGTGCGGGGTCAACGGTGGCCGTCCTGGCGATGGCGGCGCTGATGGCCCGGCGCAACCTTTCGCATGCGGTGCTTGAACATCCCGCCGCGGAGCCGGTGCTGGACGGTTGGCTCGATCCGGCGGTGCTGGACGGCCGGGACGGCGGCACGTTGTGGTTGACGGCCGGACATCTGCGCGAACGGTATGGCGAATGGAACGACACGGTCCAGCTGCAGGCACTCCTGGAAGCCGACGCGCAGGTGATCGTGGCGGATTTGTCCCACGGGTGGGAAGAAGGGACGGCCGAACGCCTGTTGGCGCTGGCCGACGAAACCGTCATCGTGGCCGGCTCGCGAAGCCTTCCGCTGGCGAGCCGCCCCGTTCGGGAAAATGTGGGCAAGGCAGCGTTCTGGCTGGAGGCGGGGCGTTCTGTCACGTTGTTCTGGAACGGCGCATCGATCCACCCCGATCCGCGGATCGCGCAGCTCCCTTTTCGTGCGGTCGTTCGGCTTCCCCACTGCCCGGAACTCCCGGTCTGGGAATGCAGCGGAAACCCCGACCGCATGCCGGATGATCCGGAACTGCGGCCGTGGCTCGGCCGGATTGACGATTGGCTGCTCGGCCTGTTCGCCGGTTGGCGCATTCCCGTGGAAACGGGAAGAAGGAGAAAATCGCTCATATTTTGGAAAAAGGGAATTGACAACCTTATGCCGGACCTTGTATGATGAAGCCAATCCCATATTGCTTTTCATGCGGAAGCACCGCTTGGACAGACGCGATCTGTTCGGGCGGTGCTGTTTGCTTTTCCGGAACGAAAGGAGGATGGACATTGCGATTGATCGTGGCCGATTCCGACGCGGACTATGCCCGCATGCTGGCGCGCGCGATCCGGGAGTCGGATTGGCACCGGAAGGTGACGGTCGTGCTGGCGGGCGGCGGGGACGGAACGGATTTGCCGGCTCCGGGGACGGACGGGGATGCGGTGTTGGCGGATGCGGCATGCATCAAGCGGATGCTGGAGCGGGGGGACGGCGGCACCCTCGTCTGCCTCGCCGAAGAGCGGGAGACGGCGGAACTTGTCCTGGACGGGCGTTCCGTTCCCTGCCTGTTCAAATACCAGCCGGTGCATGACCTGATGACGCAGCTGATGGAGCGGGTTTCGGGCCCGACGGCAACGGGAATGAAGAGCGGCCCGTCCCCCTGCCGGGTCATCGCCGTTTATTCCGCATCGGGCGGCGCTGGCAAAACGACGTTCGCCGCCGGCCTCGCCGAGTGGCTGGCGGCCGCCGGAAGGCGCGTCGTCTGCCTGAACATGGAACGGATTCCCGGCTTTCCGGGCGGTGCACCGGACGGTTCCTGGCGGTTCGCCAGAATGCTGTATCATCTGCGCAGGGAAGAACATAGCGCGCTTCTGTCGCTGGCCGTCCGGCATCCGGAGGGAGCGTATGACCGGTTTCCGCCGGCGGACCACGCCGAAGAATGGAGCGAATACAAAGAGGAGGACATCCGGCTGCTCCTTTCGCTCCTGCGATCTTCCGGCAGATGGGATGCGGTGGTGGCCGATTGCGACAGTTCCCTGGCGGAACCCGTAAAATCGGCCATCCGACTGGCGGACGACGTGTTTTGGCTGGAGACGGACGACGAGACGGGGGCGTGCAAATCGGCGTTTGCCCGGCGAATGCTGGAGAACGCGGACGGGCAGGCGGGTTCGGGAAACCGGTACGTGATCCCCGTGCCTTCACCCGGCACCGGAATGTGGCCCGATTTTGCGGCCGCCTTGCGGAATTTGGGCATCGGGGAGGAAGACGGCGATGAATGACCGGTACGCCGCATTGAAGGAACGGGTGTTTCTCCGGTTGGAAGAACATCCCCACATGAGTGACGCCGAACTGCGATCGCTGATCGACGGCATGGTGTTCAGCACCGGAACGGGCGAATATGTGCCCACCGAAGAACGGATCCGGATCGCGGAGCGGTTGTTCAACGCGTTCCGGGGACTTGACGTGCTGCAACCGCTGGTCGACGATCCGGCCATTACCGAAGTGATGATCAACGGGACGAAGGACATTTTCATCGAAAAGGGCAACGGCATCGAGCGCGCGGAGGTGACCATCGAAAGCGAGGAAAAGCTGTTCGATCTCATCCAGATCATGGTCGGCAAAGTGAACCGGGCCGTCAACGAGGCGAATCCGATCGTCGATGCCCGGCTGCCCGACGGGTCGCGGGTGCACGTCGTGCTTCCTCCCGTCGCGCTGTCCGGCCCGACGGTGACGATCCGGAAGTTTCCCGCCAGCCCCTATACGCTGGAGCAACTCATCGAACTCGGTCTCATGGGCGAAGATGCCGGCGAACTGCTTCGTCGCCTGGTGCGGGCCCGTTACAACGTGTTTATTGCCGGCGGCACCGGTTCGGGGAAAACGACGCTGCTCAACGCCCTGGCCCGGCATATCGATCCCGGGGAACGGGTTGTCACCATCGAAGATTCCGCGGAACTGAAAATACGCGGCATCGCCAACCTCGTTTCCCTCGAAACCCGCAACGCCAATGCCGAAGGCAAAGGGAAGATCGACATGCGCGATTTGATCCGCGCTTCCCTCCGGATGCGGCCGGACCGCATCATCGTCGGCGAAGTGCGCGGCGCCGAAGCCTACGACATGCTGCAGGCGATGAATACCGGCCATGAGGGGTCATTGAGCACGGGCCATGCCAATTCGGTGAAAGACATGCTGTATCGGCTCGAAACGATGGTGCTGCTCGGCATCCAGATTCCGCTGGAGGCGATCCGCCGGCAAATCTGCTCCGCGATCGACGTCATCATCCACCTGTCCAAGCACCGGGACGGGGTCCGGCGGGTCGGGGAAATCAGCGAACTGGATGACATCGTGGACGGCGAGATCCGGCTGAATCCGCTGTTTCTCCTGGAACGGACGCCCGGCGGCGGCATGCGGCTCGTGCCGACGGGAAACCCGATGAAACGGGTACACAAACTGGCGAAGGCGGGATTGGCATGAAAGGGTTCGGACTGGGACAAAGCGGGGCAGAAACGGGTGGACATCCCCCAGTTGGCGGAAGGCGGATATCCGGGGCAGGCGAGAAGGCGAAGCGCAAGGCGGGATTCCGGACAAACGACGCGTCCGCGGCGGGATGGCGAACGAAGACGGCGGGATTTTTGATCGGTGCCGCGTTGGCGGCGGGGATCGGATATCTGTTTTACAAGTCATGGCTCGCCTCCATGATTCTGCTGCCGTTCGGATGGCTGGCCGTGCCGGGCTTGCAGGGATGGCTGTCCGCCAGGCGGAGACGGGAACTGGCCGGACAATTCCGCCAGTTTCTGTACGCGTTCTCGACTTCGCTGTCGGCCGGACGGTCGGTGGAGAACGCCCTGCTCGCGGCCGAGCGGGATCTCGCCATGATCGATCCGTCGGGAAAATCGCTGTTGTGCCGGGAACTCAAGGCGATGAACGGGCAAATTCGCAACGGGCTGTCCGCGGAAAAGGCCTTCGCCCGGTTTGCGGAGCGGGTGCCGATCCAGGAAGCCGCGCAATTTTCCGCCGGTTTTTCCCTGTGCAAGCAGACCGGCGGCGACCTGGTGGAGCTCGTCCGAAGAAGCGCCGCCCTGATCGGGGAGAAAATCGAGATGCAGCAGGAGATGGAAGCGATCACCGCCCAGAAGCGTTTCGAAGCGAAGGCGATGGCGGTCATTCCCTTCGCGCTGATCGCCTTTCTGGCCTTCGGCTCCCCCGATTACATGGCCCCGCTGTATGACGGGATCGGGCGGCTGATCATAACGGTGGTGTTGCTCCTGTTGGCTGGCTGCCACGTCTGGATCACCCGGTTGATGCGCCTGGAGGTGTAACCGTTGGCAAACCGTCTGCGCATGCGCATGCTGTTTCTCCATGAATTCCGACGGGAGGAAAGCGAAGCGGCCCTGCGCGGGTTCGTGCGCAGGATGTATGCGGAAACCGGCGCCGTTGCCCTCCTTCTCGCCGCGCTCGCCGTCGTCGGCGAATTCGGAGCTGCATCATCCGTCGCCCTCCCGCTTGTTGCCGCGGCGTATCCGCTGCTCAAAATCCGCCGGCTGGACAAGACGATCCACGACCGAAAACGGATGATCCTGCTGGAATTGCCGGTCTTTGTGAACAAGCTGCAATTGATGCTGCAGGCCGGGCTGACGCTGCACGCGGCTTTCCTGCGGGCGGCGGAAACGGAGACCGTTGGCGGGCAGCCGGACCATCCGTTCGGACGGCAACTCGCCATTGCCGTCAGCCAGCTGAACAACGCCATGCCGCTCGGTCAGGTGCTGGAGCTGCTTTCGCGGCGCTGCGGCATGCAGGAAGTGACTTTTTTTACCACGGCGCTGCAGATGAACGCCCGGAGAGGAGGTGACGAACTGGCAGCGGCCCTCGGTCTGATGTCCCGCGAACTGTGGGAGAAACGGAAGGCCGCCGTACGGGCGCTGGCGGAAGAAGCCTCGGCCAAGATGCTGTTTCCCCTCATGCTCATCTTCCTGGCGGTGCTCATCGCCGCCGGAGCGCCGGCCTTATTGCTGATGAACGGTTAGGAGGTGAATGTACCATTGGCGATTGCGAAATGGTCAACGTGGCGGAATTGGAAACGGCTGTTGCTCGACGACCGGGCCATCGGCACGCTGGAAATCATCCTGATCGTGGCGGTGATTGTCGTCATCGCCCTGGCGTTCCGCAAGTGGATCATCGCCTGGATCGAAAAACTGTTCCAGGATTCCAACGACGATCTGATCGATACAAGCAACCGGTCCGTCAACGTGCCGCAGGTGCCTTGATCCGGAGCGATTCCGGCAAATTCGTGCTGGAAGCCGCCCTGCTGTTTCCGTTTGTCGTGACGGCAACCGTTGCCCTCGTTTTTCTCGGCCTGTTCGCCGGCGTGCAAAGCACGGCACTGTCCGCCGCCGGCCTCGCCGCGGACAGAGCCGCCTTCGCGTGGGACAACAGCCACAAAAATCCGGTGACCGGCTCGTTTTTGCCGGGCCAATACGACGGCCTGTACTGGCGGCTCACCGACGATTTTCCGTCATCGGCGCTGTCCATCCGGAAAATGGAGGCCGCCCTTGCCACGATCGGTGCCTTCGCCGGCAAGGAAAGCCGTTACGAGAACGCCGTCTGGCGCCGGAAAGTGTCCGTCGAAGCGACCGCGGCTTTCGCGGCGCCGGATGTTCTGCCGGCCATCGGGCGCGTGGAGCGGACGTTGCAGCGGTCCGAGGCGATCGTCACCGACCCGGTGGAATGGGTGCGAACGGTGGACACCGTCAGGCTTTACTGGCCGATGGTGGAACGATTCATCACGCCGCAAGAAGCGGAACGAATGGTGGAGGAGTTTCGCCTGCGGCCGGGCGCCGGGCGGGAGGCGCCGGCTTTCCGCAATCACGAGGAAGCGGTGGAGTATTTGCAACAATTGGTTGGCGGCGCCTATAAACGGATTGACACGGAGGAAGTCGGCGAATACCGGAGGATCGAAGCCTACGACCGCCACGGCGTCGCCCATCATGCCTATCTCGGCACGAAGAATATCAGCGATGTGCGCGATCAGTTGTTGAAAGACGAGGAACTGCTCGGGAAAGGGTTGGTGAAAGGGGTCGTCTGGCATTTTTTCCGCCGGGCGGACACCGGGGCCATCGGGCCGTCGGACAAGCTGCGCAAAGAGCTGGAGAAAAGGGGGATCGTCATTGTCATCCATGAATGACCGGGGATCGGTGTCCCTGTACGCCTTGATCGTGCTCGTTCCGATCGTGCTGTTTCTCGGGCTTCTATTCGATCTTGCCCGTTTCCGCGCCGCCGACAAGATGGCCGAGCAGCAAACGAAGACGGCGGTCCGCTCGGTGCTGTCCGGCTATGACCGGACGCTGAGGGAAGAGTACGGATTGTTCGGGCTTGCCGCCGGAGAGGAGGAACGGTTGGCGATGGCCGGGATGGCTTTCGCGCAAACCGGCGGCGGATTTTCCGCCGTCAACCCCCGCCTGGTGGAACTTTCCGTGGAACCAATCTACTACCTGGCGGATCATCGCCTGTTTCGCCGGCAAATCTTGGAGGAAATGAAGGTGAAGGGGGCGGTGGAGTTCACCCGCAGGGTGTACGACAACATGAAAAGGCAGAAGGAGGACATGGAAAAGGCGGCCAGATCGGCGGAACGGAGCGAAGAGCTGGAAAAGCTTCTGCAGGACAGGGAGGAAGCCTTGCGGAACGCCTATCGCACCGTGGAACGGATGGACGCATTTTTCCGCCAAGGGTATGCCATTCTCTCCGCTCCGCCGCCGCTGCCTCCCGAACCGCCGGCGCCGGTGGAAGGCGAAATTCCCGTGCAGGTTGAGCCGTTGCCCGTTTACAACCCCTATACCGGCGCCATGACGGTGTTCTACGCTTTGCAAAGCCAGCTGGACGCGCTGCGCGAGCAGCTGCGGCAGGCGGAAGATGCGGAGGAGCGCATCCGGTCTGCCATGGATGATGAAGACGGCGATTTGCTGGCCGGCGTTTCGCTGTTCGGCCATGCGTTTTACAATCGTTACTCCCTCGATGCCGGCTATCCCGTCTCCCTGTTCGGGTCGGCGGCGATGAGGGCCAATGCGGATCCGCAAAGCTGGACGAACGATCTGTCCTTTGATGCCGAGTTCCGACAGTTTTTCTCGCGCATTTCCGCCGGGGAGAAGGCCAGGCGGGCTGCCGCCGAAGAGCTGGAAAAGCGGAAGGAACAGCAAAGGGGCGAAGTCCGGAAACAGTTGGACAAGGTGAAGGACGCCCTGTCCAATCTTGCCTGCACGCCGGAACAGGAGCAGCTTTACGGGCGATTGACGGAACTTTACGGCGTCTATCTCCAATACAACACCGCGGCAGGCGGGACGGGATTCCCGCCCGATCCGGCCGCCATTTTGCACACGACGCCGGAAAAATCCCAGAAAAGCGCGCTTCTCCTGTTGCGCGACCTGTCCGGCATGTTGGCGGCGATCCGCGATGAAGCGCTGGTCAATGAATACGTCATGCTGTATTTCGGCAACCGGACAACCGGACTGGACGGTCAGCCGCTCATGAAAGGCGTCAACCGGCATCCTCTGAAACAGGAAGCCGAATATGTGTTGTACGGGCTTGGCAGTTGTGCGGCGAATCAGGCGGCGGCCCAGGCGGAACTGTTCGCCGTGAGGTTTGCCATCCGGACGGCGGAGGCGCTGGTCGACGTTCGCAAGGCGGCAACCGGTTCTCCGATGCTCGTATTGCTGACGGCTGCAGCGGAAGGGGCGGCCAAGGCCTATGCGGACATGGAGCGGCTTTTGGACGGGCAGTCCGTTCCCGTTTTCCGGCGGCTGCCCAACCTGAGAATGGGATACGCCGACTATTTGCGGGCGTTTCTTGCGCTCCATTCGGATGAAACAAGGAAAATGGCCAGAATCCAGGCGTTGATCGAGCTGAACACGGGCATCCGGCTGACGGAACGGGCGGCATACGTCAAGGCCGTAACCAGCAGCGAACTGGATTTGTACATGTTTCCGGCCGTTGCCCGCCGTCTCCTGGCCGATGCGGAAAAGGGAGAAGGCTGGTCCGTGTTCATCATGAAGCGGGCGGAAATGGCCTATTGACCGGGGGTGATGGAATGGGACGGTCCGAAACGGACACTGCTTTCGGAACGATCGGGCATGAAAGGACGAAATGTGCGGAAAACGGAAAAACGGTGCGGGCAAAGCCGGCCAGGGGCATGCGAAGCCCGGGAAGCAGACGGGACGGCCCATGGCGGGCAAGACGGAAGGATCCGGGCGGCGACCAAGGATCGCTCACCCTGGAAGCGGCCGTCGTGCTTCCGGCGTTCGTCACCATCCTGCTCGCTTTTTCCATGCTCATCCGGATTGTCATGGTGGAGACCGCCCTGCAAAGCGTGGCGTCCGACAGCGTCAAGCAATTGTCCGGCATATGGCTGCCGTTCGAAGAACAGCTCAAAGAGGCAGGTTCCGTCTATGAAAAGCTGGATCCGGATGGTTGGAACCTCATTCCCGATCCGGTGAAACCGCTGTTGAACGGGTTCGGCGACTGGCGCGGATTGGCCGACGAAGCGTTGCAACGGGCGTTGTCCGCGGGATTGACGCCGGCCGTCAGGGCCGGCGTGCCCGAAGCGTGGCGAGGCAGGTTGATCGATCCCGACCGGATTCGCGTGGAAGAGGTGGCCGTTCCCCATGTCAATGATCACGAGATGCGATTCGGATTCACGGTCGTCTATGAGATGCCCGTGTCGTTGCCCTTCTGCCAGCGGACGCTGGTCATTCGCAAAAGCGCCTATGAACGGGTGTGGTACGGTATATGATGTTGCGTATGATGTCCGTCCGGAGCCCGTTATCCCGGTGAAGGAGGATCTGGAACATGACCATCGCAGTATGCCTTGCCGTAACCGCCCATACGATGTTTGCCGTTGTGACGGATGTCGCCGCGCGGAGAATCCCGAACCCGTGGAACCTGGCCGCGGCCCTGGCGGGACTGGCGGTTCACGGGGCCGCAGGCGGGTGGAACGGGCTGGCCGCTTCGCTGGCGGGCGGTTTCGTCCTGCTTGTTGCCACCGTTCCCCTCCAGCTTGCCGGAGCCGTCGGCGGCGGGGACGTCAAGTGGTTCGCCGCCCTCGGCACCTGGACGGGGGCCGGATTCGCTTTGCAGACGTTGCTGTACGCCATCCTGATGGCCGGACTTCTGGCCCTCATCCATTTTTTGGCGGCGGGTACGTTGCGGGTGATTTTCGCACGCTGGTGGGTCGCGGGATGGCTGGCGGCGGCGGGACGAAGCCCGGCCATGCTCCTGCAGGCGAAGCGTGGGTCGGAACGGAAGGAAATGCCGATGATGGTGGCCGTGTTGCCGGCGATCGGGCTGGCGGCATGGCAATCGATACGGGAAGGAGGGGGATGGTGGTGATGGCCATTCGCATGAACGGATTGGAGTGGGACGTGGAGCACGGGACCACCGTCCAGTTGCGCCTGACGCTTGATCCGGAAACATGGGGCAGATTGGTTCCCTACCAGCTTCGCATGATGCAGGAACAGACGATGGGCGGGCGGCTGTTGCCCGTGACGGCCGGCGAAGAAAACGGCCGGCTCGTGCTCCATTACGAACTGGCCGGCCATCGCCGGCTCGTGCAACGGCTTTATGCCGAACCGCCCGGCGTCCGCATGGCGGTGGAGATGGCCCACGCCCTCGTGCGGGCGGTGGCCGGATGCAAAGCCTACATGCTTCAGGAAACGGGATTTTTGCTGCATGAGGATTTCGTTTATGCCGACCGGAAACCGACGGATTTCAAACTTTGCTATCTGCCGGTGGAAGGAGCCATGGAAGGGTATGCCATGCCGCCGGCGGCGCATCAATTGCGGCTTCTTCTCCTGCGGGTGCTCGCTTCCGTCAGGGAACCGTTGCCCGCCGGAATGGCGCCGGTATTCGGTCTGTTGAGCCAGGAAACGTATTCCGTGGCGCATCTGGAACAGGCGCTGCGCAAGCTGCGGTACGGCGGAACGGCCCCGGATGCGGATGATCGCGAACGCAACGACGGGGAAAAATCCCGGAAAACCGGCGCCTTCCGCATCATCGCCGATTGGTTGCGGAAAGAAGGGAAGAAAGGGAAGGAAACGGAGGGCCGCATGCGCAACCGGAAACAGGAGCATCCACCCGCCAAACGCGCCGCAGCCGGGGACAAAACGGGGCTCTTGATCCGGGACGGAGATCGGGAATCCGCCGGCGGCACGGCGGCAACGAGGCTTGTTTTTGTGAGCGGAGAACGCACGGAAACGGCGGTGATGGAAGGGGAACGTTTTCTGATCGGGCGGAATGCGGGCAGCGTCCATTATGTCATCGACAGGGAAGAGGTTTCCCGCATCCACTGCGAAATCGTGCGCGCCGAAGACGGGCTTGCGGTGACGGATCTCGGATCGCTGAACGGCACGTTGCTCAACGGCCAGCCGATGCTGCCGTACAAACCGTATCCGTTCCGGCATGGCGACGTGCTGCAGGTAACCGGCACAACGATTCGGCTGGCCGAACCGGGGGAACCGATCCCGGAAGCGGCGGTTTTGTCCGACTCCTCCCGGAAATCCCGAAGGAAAGAGGCAAACCGGTGGTTTCCGTCGCGTGGCCACGCTTGAGCGATGGATGGCCGGTCAAGAACTTGCAAAACAACGGGCCGTCGTTGCCGGATTGCACATGCATCCGGAACGAAGGCCCGTCTGTTTGTGGTCTCCGCGGTGACGGACGGCCCGTCGTGCGCGGCATGGCGGCGCAAGTTGGCCGATTCAGGCAGAAGGCGGCTGGTCGTGCCCTTTATTCCGGCCTGCCGCCGGTTTGGCCGTCGTCCGCCTGCGCATTGTCATGCTGACCGACGCCTTCTTCAGCGGTTTCGCCGTTTTCATCCCGTTCGCCGCTTTCGGCTTCCCGGGCGAGGCGGGCGGCGAGCTCGTCCCGCTTCGCCTCGATCGTCTCCCGTTTCTCCGTGCTGACGGCGGTGAACCGGCGTTCGAGCGCCCATTCGCAATGTTCCAGCGCCGATTCGAGATAGCCGAAATGTTCCTTGACGAGCGCGGCGTGGTAGAACGCTTCCGGGAACTTGGCGTTCCGGTCCATCAACGCATCGGCCAGTTCCCTGGCTTCTTCCCATTCTCCGCGAAGGATGCGGGTGGCAAGCAGGTTGTCCAGAATGACGTTGTCCGAATCGTTGTAGTCGTACGCTTCCAGATTGAAGGCGAGCGCCTTGTCGAGATCGCCCTGTTCCAGATACAAATAGCCGAGGCTGCCGTACAGCATCGTGTTTTGCATCTTGCCGTGCAGTTCCTCCAACATGGCAATCGCATCGTTCAAGCGCCCCTGTTTCCAGCGGATGAGCGCCTCCGTAATGGTCACGTTCAGTTCCAGTTTGTCGGCGCCCGGCATTTGGCGGACCGTCCCGATCGTTTCGTCCGCCTTGTCGATCTGGCCGTCTTTCAGCAGCATGTACGCGTAGCTGGCCATGATGGCGGGTTGCTTCCGGTTCATTCGTACGGCCTGTTCGAGCAGTTTGACGGCCGTCTTCGTATCGCCGCGGGCGCCGGCTTCCTGGGCTTTGCTGGCGAGCAGGTTGGCGCGGTTCGACCAGCTGGCGTAACCGATCAGGGCAACGATGACGACCAGGCCGAGCAGCCAATGGACCTGAAACCCGAAATAGACCAAGAGGGCGGCAATGAGCAGCGGAATGAGTTTTTGTACGTTCAAGGGCGGCAACCTCCGTTCGTTTGTCGCGGCATTTTGCAAAAAAGTATAGCAAAAGGTTTGCGTCGGCGTAAAGCGAACGCGGCATGCGAATCCGGGCGGCCGGATGCCGTGTGAAATCGTTCACGCCAGTGTTGTGAGATGGATTACTTCGTGAGCGGCGGGAAAATCGTAAGATGACCGTAGAGGAAAAGGTTCAGGCTGAACTGCGCAAAGGTATGTGAAAATTATCACGAGCGAGGGAGGAACAGTCATTGTCACACGCATGCGGTTGCCATCGTACCGACGGGCAAAAGTTGCAGCACGTCAAGGAAGCCATCGAACGGTTCAAACCCATGAGAGGGGCCCTGATTCCCGTTTTGCACGAAGTGCAGGACACGTACGGTTACTTGCCGGAAGACGTGCTTCATCTCGTGTCCGATGAACTGGGCATTCCGATGACGGAAATTTACGGGGTCGCTTCGTTCTATTCCTTTTTCTCCCTGGAGCCGAAGGGGGAACACATCATCCGCGTCTGCATGGGGACGGCTTGTTACATCAAAGGCGCGCAAGGCTTGCTGGACCGCCTGAGCGCGGATTTGAAGATCAAGCCGGGCGAAACGACGGCGGACGGCAAATTTACGCTGGAAGCGACCCGGTGCCTCGGCGCCTGCGGGCTTGCCCCGGTGCTGACCGTCGGAGAAGATGTGCACGGACGGCTGATGCAGGGCGACATTCCGAAACTGGTCAAAAAATACGCGGAGCCGGCGAAGGAGGGTGATGAGGCATGAAAACGGCGGAACAGCTGCATCAAATCCGGGAAACGGCGTTTGGACGTCTGGCGGCCCGCGCCGCCCGGCCGGACGATTTTGGCCTGAAGGAAGCAAGGCGCTCCGTGCTGGTGTGCGGCGGCACCGGCTGCACGTCCGGCGACTCGAAGCGCATCATCGACGCCTTCGACCGGGCGCTGGTAGAGAACGGGCTCAAGGAACGGGTGGAAGTCGTCCGCACCGGCTGTTTCGGCCTGTGTGAACTGGGGCCGGTCGTCATCGTCTACCCGGAAGGCGTGTTCTACAACCGCGTGAAGGCGGCCGACGTGCCGGAAATCGTGGAATCCCACCTGAAAAACGGCAAAGTGGTCACCCGCCTCATTTACAAGGAATCCCTCGATGCAAAAGGGCTGAAGCCGCTGAACCAGGTGGACTTCTTCCGCAAGCAGCAGCGGATCGCCCTGCGCAACTGCGGGTTCATCGACCCGGCGGATATCGACGAGTATTTGGCGGCGGACGGCTACAAGGCGCTGGAGAAAGTCGTCACTTCCATGACGCCGCAGGAAGTCGTCGAAGCGGTCAAAAAGAGCGGACTGCGCGGCCGCGGCGGCGGCGGGTTCCCGACCGGCCTGAAATGGGAACTCGCGGCCAAGCCGCAAGCCGATCAAAAATACGTTATCTGCAACGCCGACGAAGGCGACCCGGGCGCGTTCATGGACCGTTCCGTGCTGGAAGGCGATCCGCATTCGGTGCTGGAAGCGATGGCCATATGCGGATACGCCGTCGGGGCGACCCAGGGCTGCATTTACGTGCGCGCCGAATACCCGATCGCCGTCGAACGGCTGTATACCGCCATCGTGAAAGCCCGCGACTACGGCCTGCTCGGCAAAAACCTGTTCGGCAGCGGGTTTGATTTCGACGTGGAAGTGCGGCTCGGCGCCGGCGCCTTCGTCTGCGGCGAAGAAACGGCGCTCATGAACTCCATCGAAGGCAAACGCGGCATGCCGCGGCCGAAGCCGCCTTTTCCCGCCAACGAAGGGCTGTGGGGCAAACCGACGGTCATCAACAACGTGGAAACGCTGGCCAACATTCCGCCGATCATCCTGAACGGCGCCGAGTGGTACGCGTCCATCGGGACGGAACGGAGCAAAGGCACGAAGGTGTTCGCCCTCGGCGGCAAGGTGGTCAACACCGGCCTTGTGGAAGTGCCGATGGGCACGACGCTGCGGGAAGTCATTTTTGAAATCGGTGGCGGCATCCCGAACGGCAAAAAGTTCAAAGCGGTGCAAACCGGCGGGCCTTCCGGCGGCTGCCTGACGGAAGAGCATCTGGACCAGTCGATCGATTACGACACCCTCACCGCCCTCGGCTCGATGATGGGGTCCGGCGGCATGATCGTCATGGACGAAAGCAACTGCATGGTGGACGTCGCCCGCTTTTACCTGGACTTCACCCGCGATGAATCGTGCGGCAAATGCACGCCGTGCCGGGTCGGGACGAAGCGGCTGCTCGAAATCCTCGAAAAAATCACCGAGGGCAAGGGCACGATGGAAGACCTGGACGAACTGGAACGGCTGTCGATCCAGATCAAGAACACGTCGCTGTGCGGCCTCGGCCAGACGGCGCCGAACCCGGTTTTGTCCACCCTGCGGTATTTCCGGGACGAATACGTCGCGCACGTGCGGGACAAAAAATGCCCCGCCGGCGTCTGCCGCTCGATGCTGACGTTCTCCATCCTTGAAGACCTGTGCCGCGGATGCAGCCTGTGCGCGAGGCGCTGTCCGGCCAACGCCATCTCGGGCCAGCTGAAACAGCCGTACACGATCGACCAAAACGCCTGCATCAAGTGCGGGCTCTGTCTGGAAAGCTGCAAATTCAACGCCATCGTCAAAGCATAAGCGGGAGAGGTGAAAGGAATGGAAACGTTCAACATTGTCATCGACGGCACGGAAGTCCAGGTCGAACGGGGCGAAACGGTGCTGGAGGCGGCACGCAAGATCGGCATCGACATTCCGACCCTGTGCCATTTGAAAGGCATTCACGAACCGTCCAGTTGCCGGGTTTGCGTCGTGGAGGCCGGCCCGAAGCTGATCGCGTCCTGTACGCTCAAGGCGGAACCCGGCATGCAAATCCGGACGAACACGGCGAAAGTGCGGGAGGCGCGGCGCACCGTCATCGAGCTGCTTCTGTCCGACCACAAACGGGAATGCACGAGCTGCATCCGCAGCGACGATTGCCGTTTGCAGGATTTGGCGAGCCAGCTCAACGTCCGGGACGTCCGGTATAAGGGCGAACACGCCCGATCGGCCATCGACGTTTCGTCGCCGTCGATCATGCGGGATGCGGAAAAATGCATCCTGTGCGGACGATGCGTCAGCGTCTGCGGCGACGTCCAGACGGTGCACGCCATCGGCCTCGCGGGCCGCGGCTTCACCACCTCGGTCGGCCCGGTCTACAACCGCGCCCTCGGCGAATCCGTCTGCGTCAACTGCGGCCAGTGCGTCATGGTGTGCCCCGTCGGCGCCCTGACCGAACGGGAAAACATCGCCGACGTCTGGCGGGCGCTGGCGGATGAGTCGAAGTTCGTTGTCGTCCAGACGGCGCCGGCCATCCGGGTGGCGCTGGGCGAAGCATTCGGCATGCCTCCGGGCAGCCGGGTGACCGGCAAAATGGCGGCCGCGCTGCGCCGCCTCGGCTTCGACCGGGTGTTTGACACGAATTTCGGCGCCGACATGACGATCATGGAAGAAGGCACGGAACTCGTCGGCCGGCTCATGAGCGGCCAAAACCTGCCGCTCATGACAAGTTGTTGCCCGGGATGGGTGAAATTTGTCGAGCACTGCTTCCCGGATATGCTGGACCATCTGTCCACCAGCAAATCCCCGCACGAGATGGAAGGGGCCATCATCAAAAGCTGCCTGGCCGGGAAACTCGGCATCGATCCGAAATCGATCGTCGTCGTCTCCATTATGCCCTGCACCGCCAAGAAGTACGAAAGCAGCCGCGAAGAGCTGTCCCGTGACGGGATGCAGGATGTGGACATCGTGCTGACGACGCGGGAGCTCGCCCGCATGATCAAGGAAGCGGGCATCGATTTCAACCGCCTGCCCGATGAAGACTTTGACAACCCGATCGGACACGGGTCCGGCGCCGCCGCCATCTTCGGCGCAACCGGGGGCGTGGCGGAAGCGGCACTCAGGACGGTTTATGAAATCGTATCGGGCGAAACGCTGGAGAAGATTGACTTCGAGCAGGTGCGCGGACTTGACGGCATCAAACGGTCGGAGATTGAGCTGCCGGACGGAACGAAAGTGAAAACCGCCGTCGTGCACGGGCTCGGCAACGCCCGTAAGTTGATGGAAATGGTGCGGGAAGGCGCTGTCGATCTCGATTTCATCGAAGTGATGGCGTGCCCGGGCGGTTGCGTGGCAGGCGGCGGCCAGCCGATCGTCACCGACAAGTGCCGCGACATGGACATCCGCGCGGTGCGGGCGAAGGCCATTTATGAGGAAGACAAGGATCTTCCGGTTCGCCAGTCCCACAAAAACCCGTACGTCAAGCAACTTTACGAAGCTTTTATCGGCGAACCGAACGGGCATCTGGCCCACGAGTTGTTGCACACCCATTACAAACCGAGAAGCCGGTTCTGATCATCGGACGAACCGGGACCTTGTTTACCATCCATCAACTTTCGGGAGGGTTCGGGATGCGAACGGGCAAAGACGTGCCTTTCATTTCCGACGGCGAAATCAGGGACAGTCTGGAAACGGCCAAGGCGCTCAAGAACGACAGGGCGGCCGTGGGCGCCATTCTTGAAAAGGCGAAGCAGGCAAAAGGATTGACCCACCGGGAAGCCGCCGTGCTGCTGGAAATCGACGATCCCGACCTGGAACGGAAACTGTTCCGGGCAGCCCGCGAAGTCAAATTCCGCATCTACGGCAACCGCATCGTGCTGTTTGCGCCGCTGTACGTGAGCAATTACTGCGTCAACGAATGCGCGTATTGCGGCTACAAGCATTCCAACGACTCGTTTCCACGCAAACGGCTTTCGATGCAGGAGCTGGCCCGGGAAGTGGAAATTTTGGAGTCGATGGGGCACAAACGGCTGGCGCTGGAAGCGGGCGAAGACCCGGTCAACTGCGACCTGGCGTACATCCTCGATTGCATCCGGACGATCTACGGCCTGAAATTTGCCAACGGCAGCATTCGCCGCATCAACGTCAACATTGCCGCCACGACGGTCGAAAATTACCGGCGGCTCGCGGAGGCGGAAATCGGCACCTACATCCTGTTCCAGGAAACGTACCATCGGCCGACCTACGAAGTGTTGCACCGCAAAGGACCGAAACGCGATTACGCCTGGCACACCGAAGCGATGGACCGGGCAATGGAAGGCGGCATCGAAGACGTCGGCCTCGGCGTCCTTTACGGCCTGTATGATTACAAGTACGACACCGTGGCGATGCTGATGCACGCGGAACATCTGGAAGCGAAATTCGGCGTCGGGCCGCACACCGTATCGGTGCCCCGGCTCCGGCCCGCGGAAGGCGTCACGCCGGAAGTGTACCCTCACCTGGTGAATGACGACGCCTTCCGGCGCATCGTTGCCGTTCTGCGCCTTTCCGTGCCGTATGCCGGGATGATTTTGTCGACCCGGGAGGAGCCGGAATTCCGCGACCAGGTGATCGATCTCGGCATCTCGCAAATCAGCGCGGGTTCTTCCACCGGGGTCGGCGGTTACTGCCGGGACCATGCCGGCCTGGCGGCAGAAGCGGGAGAAGACAAACCGCAGTTCGAGGTGGGGGATCACCGGTCTCCGCGGGAAGTGCTGAAGAGCCTGTGCGCGAAGGGCTACCTGCCGAGCTATTGCACGGCCTGCTACCGGGAAGGGCGAACCGGCGACCGATTCATGGCGCTGGCCAAATCGGGACAGATCGCCAACATTTGCGGCCCGAACGCAATCGTGACGTTCAAGGAATATTTGCAGGATTACGGCGACGACGAGCTGAGGGAGATCGGCGAGCGGGCGATCCGGGAAAACCTGGAGCAAATTCCGCGTCAGGCGGCGCGCAGGCTCACCGAAGACATGCTGGCCCGCATCGAGAAGGGCGAGCGGGATTTGCGCATTTGACCGGATGGGACGGTTCCGGCCAATATCGCAAGACGAACGATGCATGAAGGGAGGCATGAACGATGAGCATTTCAACGCCGCGCGGCAACCGGACGCACATCGCCATCTTCGGCAGGCGCAACGCCGGCAAATCGACGCTTCTGAACGCCGTCACGGGGCAAGCCGTCTCCCTCGTGTCGGACGTCCCGGGAACGACCACCGATCCGGTCAGCAAGCCGATGGAAATGCCGGGCATCGGACCGGCCGTGCTGATCGACACGGCCGGCACGGACGATGAAGGCGTCTTGGGCGAAATGCGCGTCAGACGGACGCGGCAGGTGATGGACAAGACGGATCTGGCCCTGGTCGTCGTGCGTGCCGGGCAGACGGACCTGGAGGAAGAACGGACTCTGGTCCGGGAACTTTCCGGACGCGGCATTCCGGTCATCGTTGTGGCGAACCGGATGGAAGGCGGCAGCGGAGCGGAACGGGAGGCGGTCGGGAACGAAGCGGAAGCGGCCCGCCTGTCTGGCGCGTTCCGGCAGCCGGTCTGCATCGTCAACGCCTTGCGGCGGACGGGCATTCCCCGGCTGCTCCGCATGATCGCCGAACGGGCCTCCCGCGGCAAAGACGGCGATTTTCTGCTGGACGGCCTCGCGGTGCCGGGGGACGTGGTCGTGCTGGTGATGCCGCAGGACAAACAGGCGCCGAAAGGCCGGCTCATCCTGCCGCAGGTTCAGGTGATCCGGGAACTGCTCGATCGCAAGGCGCTGGCCATCGCGGTGACGGATGAGGAGCTGCCGCAGGCGTTGGCCGCGTTGCGGCGCAAGCCGGATTTGGTCATCACCGACTCCCAGGTGTTCGGCAAAGTCAGCCAAATGCTCGATGAGGACGTGCCGCTTTCGTCCTTCTCCATCCTGTTTGCCCGCAACAAGGGAGATGCGGCGGTGTTCCGGGAAGGCGCGGAAGCGATTGACGATCTGCGGCCGGGCGACAAGGTGCTGATCGCCGAAGCATGTACGCATCATCCCGTCAAAGGCGACATCAGCCGGGAAAAATTGCCGAATTGGCTCATGGAACGGGCCGGCGGCCCGCTGTCCATCCATGTCCAGGCCGGCAACGATTTTCCCGAAGACCTGTCCGGCTATCGGCTTATCATCCATTGCGGCGCCTGCATGACGAACCGCAAGCAGGTGCTGTCCCGCATCAGCCGGGCGAAGGAAGCGGGCGTTCCGATCACGAATCATGGCATGGCCATCGCCAAGATGACGGGCATTCTGGACAGGGCGATGGGGCCGCTGGAAAGCATGAGGCTGTAACCGGAAGCAACACCGACTAAGGAGGGTTTCCCATGAGAGGAACGAGCAGGGTGGAACTGTACGGCACGGTCATCTTGTCGCCCCATCCGGAGAACGGGGAGCTGGTGGTGGCCAGCACGAACGAAAACGGCATCACCTGCGCCATGATCGCGGTGGCCCACAACGATTCGGTGCACCGGGATTTTTGGCAAATCCGGATCGAAAACCGGGACCGGAACGCCCGGCTGGCCGCCATGCAGAAACGGGTTCATTCCCTGACGGCCGGCGAAACGGTGAAGGTGGTCGGCGAACCGTACATCGAAAGCGGGAAGAACGGCAAAATGGCCGTCGTCAAGCCGACGGATATCCTCGTGGTCCAACATCGCGCCTGAACGGAACGCGCCAAAGGGCATGAAGAAAGCGGAGCCCGCATCAGGCTCCGCCTTCGTTGTTTTGTTCGTTGATGCCGTTTCTCCGTCAATCCAGCAAGGCGACCAGCGCATCCGGCCGATCCGTGATGATGCCGGAAACGCCCAGGCCGATGAGACGTTTCATCTCTTTCTTGCTGTTTACGGTCCAGACGTGGACTTCCTTCCCCGATCGGCGCGCCTTGTCCACCAAATCGCGGTTGACCAGATTGCTCTTCAGGCTCAGCATTTCCAAGTCATCCGTCCAGACGTCTTCGTTCAAATCGCTTTTTTTCTTGATGATCAGGCCCGTGCGCAGGGCGGGATTGGCCGCTTTGGCCCGCCGCAGCGCTTCCCGGTCGAAGGACGTGATGATCGTCGACTCCGTCATGCCGTAATCGTCGACGAGCGCCGCGACCGTTTCTGGCAGCGGAAGGGACGGGGCTGTCATTTTCAGCTCGATGTTGAGCCGGATTTTGCCCCTCGTGGCCTCCAGCACCTGTTCCAGCACCGGAACGGGTTCGCCGGCATGGGCGGGGCTGTGCCAGGAACCGGCATCCGCCGCGGCGATGACGCTGTAAGGCGTGTCCGGCACCCGGCCGGGAAGGCCCAGCTTCAGCAGCGTTTCATCGTGGTAGAGAATGACCACGCCGTCTTGCGTCATCTGCACGTCGATTTCCACGATGTGTGCCCCGTCCGCCATCGCCTGGCGGATGGCCGCCATCGTGTTTTCCGGCGCCAGCACGGAACTCCCGCGGTGGGCGGTGACGTAAGGGCCGTCTTCCGCGACGGCCTGTTGCGGCGCCGCCGGAAAGAAGGCAACCGCCAAAATGAGCAGCAAGGCAGCGGAAAAACGAAGCGGCTTGTTCATGGCGTGGTCCCCCTGGCGCAATCACGGCGATGCGTCCGCCGCATGCTTCGTCATGATTCCAGTATATTCGGGCTTGTCAGCGCTTACAATAACAGGTCCATTACAGTTTGGTTGCAAAATGTAACGGAATGTCCGCAAAATGGCATGCCTGCCCGAAGGGCAAAGGGGAACCGCCCGCACGTCCGTGCGGGCGGTTCCTTGCGTGTCCGGTTGCCCGGATCAACTCGCCGCGGCGTCATTTCCGGCAAATTTTCGCTTCACCGTAGTAGGGCAGCCCGCGGGAGACGATCACGAGCAGGATGAACAACACCAGGATCGATCCCGTCCAACTGTTGCCCGCGAAGGGATAGGCGCAAGCCGGTTTGTACGCGACGGGCTGGACATACGCCGGCTTGGGACAAGGATAATGGCTGGCCGGCACGTGAACGGGTTGCGGCATCGGGACCGGAGCGGCGTATCCGGTCGAGGCGGGAGCAGGAAGCGTTTTGGCCGGATACTGCATGCCCGCGCATTTCGAAGGGTAAGTCGGTTCCAACGATGGGGACACCTCCTGTCATTGATCTGTCATCAGCGTATGGGACGGTGCCGTTCGCCGTAACGGTGAATACCCAGCCCGCTTCTTCCATAGAATGGAAGGAATTTGCGAACGATCGTTGAACTTGTAGAAGAATGGTACTGAATGAACCGGATCACCGGTTTGATCGTCAAATCATTGAGGTGACCTCCGTTGAATTTTGACTACCTTCCGTACCTCGGTTCCGATACGGATGCCAGGGATGTCCTGCATGACTTGATGACCGCCTACGGCCACGACGTCTGGAACTATGCCTTCCTCATGTGCAAACGGACGGATCTCGCCGACGACATCACCCAGGACACGTTTTTGAAGGCCTATCGCCATTTGTCGACTTTCCGCGGCCAATCTTCCGTGAAGACTTGGCTGCTGACCATTGCGCGCAACACCGCTTTCGATTATCGCAAAACCGGGTACTTCCGCCGGGTTTTCCTCTCGGATTCCATCGAGTACAACGGGACGCATCCGTCCGCGGAATCCGAGGCGCTGGAGCAGCTCACCAGCAACGAGTTGTGGGAGCAGGTGCTGAAATTGCCGGTCAAATTGCGGGAAGCCCTCATTTTGTATGCCCATCATCAACTGAAAATCAAGGAAATTGCTTGTATCTTGAATGTGTCGGAAGGAACGGTCAAGTCCCGCATCTTCAAAGCGAGAATGAAACTGCTGCAATTGATCGGGGAGCGTGAACAGTATGGATGACCGAATCCGTGAACAATCATGGCTGGAACCGCTCAAAATGCCGCCGCTGGCGAACCGCGGATTCAACGGCCGGCTCAGGGACCGCATCATGCGGGAACTGGAGGCGGGACGGATGCCGCAAGCCGCCAAACGGCGCTGGTTGCCCTTCGTTGCCCTGTTGGCCGGAATTGCGGCCGTTCTTGCGGTGCTGTTTGCAAAACCGGATTTGGAACCGATGGAACTCGTCCATTCGGTGCCGGCAAGCCCGGAATCCAAGGTGGAAATTCTCCAGGCGCCGAAGACGCCGGCCCACGAATGGGCGGACGGGTTTCTGCTCGGGCTGAGGACGGACGATCCGGCCGCCGGCAAGGAAGCAGGCGGGCGTTACCGCACGCTGTGGATCGCGCCCCAAGACGGACGGCTGGGGCTCATTGCGGAAGGAAGCGGAATCCTCGTGCCGTACGGCATGGATTTTTGGCTGGTGTACGAAGCCGATTTTGTGGCCGGAGAGCAATTGTTCGCCCGCAAGCTCAGCTCCGCTTCGTCCGCCAACCCGTCACAAAAGGCCGTCCTCCGGGGAAATGAAGACGAAAACGCCGAACGGGAGGAAATTTTGGCTTTCGCCGGACAGTCCTATACGGTGCTGTATCGATCCGTCGAGGGCGGCAAGCGGGAAGGCTTGCTGACCGATCTCAAATCCTTGTCGACCGGCGAACGGAACGCCCGTTCGCTCGACGAGATCGCGCCGCTGACGCGCGAACAGGCGGCGGAAGCGGGCACGGACTGGTTCGTTGCGCGCGAGCAGGGACGTTGGTTCATCCGCACCGCCAATGCCGCCGCGGCCCTGAACGGGAAGGCGGCCGTCCATGACGGCGTTTGCCTGCCGTGGACCGACATTGCCGGCGCGGTGCCGGATGCGGTGGATGCGTTCTGTTCCCCCGGTGAAAACTGGATCGCCGTCCTGACCGGCGACGCACTCGTCGCCCTGCCCGTCGATCCGGTCGGAACGCCGGGCGAACCGGTGCTCAGCGTGCCGCTTCGAGCCGGAGAAACGCCGGTGTTGTCCGAATGGGCCACGGGCGCCTATGTGGAAAAGTGGACGTCGTTCATCACGGCCCTGTATGCCGCGGACGGGGACGGCGGATCGCAAGACCGGCCGATGTGAACATTTTCATAGATCGGGAACGCGCCGATCCGGTACGCTGTAAAGGAAAACAGCAACTACCGAGGAGGCGCGGGAAAGTGGCAAAATATGCGAAGGTAGACGTGGAAACGTGCATCGCATGCGGCGCATGCGGAGACGCGGCACCGGACATTTTCGAGTATGACGATGACGGCGTGGCGATGGTCGTGTACGGCGGGGACGAAAACCGAGGCGTGACGGAAATCGAAGCCGCCCTGGAAGCGGACCTGCAGGATGCGGCGGACAGCTGCCCCTCCGGTTCCATTCTCGTTGCGGAAACGCCCTTTGCGTGACCGCAACACAAAAACGGGCATGTTCCCTTGCGGGGAGCATGCCCGTTTTTTACGCTGTTGGATCATTCGGATTATTTGTGTTCACTGAGCCATTTTGCAAGATTGACGATTTCTTCTTTGCTCAAAGCATCTTTGAATGCAGGCATCATGCCGCCTTTGCCGTTCATGATGATGCCGGCCAACTCTTCCTGGCTCAACCGTGAACCGACGGTGGCCAGTTCCGGACCCATTGCCCCCTGGAGTTGATCGCCATGACAAGCCAGGCAATTTTTGGAGTACACTTCCTCCGCTGCCGCCACGTTCAACGGGATGTCTTCCACGACCGGTTCCTGTGCGGCTTCCCCGTCATGTGCCGACTGTTCCGGAATCGCCAGGATCAAAGCCACGGCCCCGAGCACGCAAGCGGCACAAAACAGGATGAGCAGCGTCCATTTATGCATCGTCTCGAGCCTCCTTCCAGTTTCTTATTATCGTTGGTTTTCCGGCAATTTACAAGAGGACGGGCGGCAAACGTCACCATTTTGACGAAACTTTGAACATTCGGGGCCGGTCCGGAGTGACAAAACGCATGGCAAAAAGAACGAGACGGGGCAAGAGGCGGAGCAGATGCAGGAACGGGAGCGAATCCATCCGGGATTTGAAGTGCCACGACGGGGACCGGCCGGCACCTTTCACTGAAGGCTGTCCGACCGGAGGGGCCCGTTTTCCGAGGGGAAGCGGTCACGGAACACCGGGGGCTCGCGGCTGGCAGAAAACGTTATCTTGATTTATGATAAAAAGGCACGGGATGCGGGACGGATGCCCGGTTTCCGGGTCCGTTCAAATCCGTTAATCGCGCATCGGATGCGGTTTTGGGAAGGAATAAGGGAAGAACCTTCCGTTATTCGGGCATCAGTCGCTTTTTTGAAGGAAATAACGGAACAAACTTCCGTAAAACGAAACGCACAAGCGATTCCCAAACGGGATGACGAAAAAGAAGAAGGAGGATCCGCATGCATTACCGCACATTGGGAAAAACGGGACTGAAGGTTTCGGAAATCGGTTTCGGCGCCTGGGGCATCGGCCAATCGGCATGGGTAGGCGCGAAGGATGACGAATCGCTCAAGGCGCTGCACCGGGCCATCGACCTCGGGCTGAATTTCATCGATACGGCGCTCGGCTACGGCAACGGCCACAGCGAACGGTTGGTGGGGCAGGTCGTCCGCGAACGAAGCGAAACGGTTTACGTCGCGACGAAAATTCCGCCGAAAAATCTCGAGTGGCCGGCGCGCAAAGGCGTTCCGGCGCACGAGACGTTTCCCGCCGATCACGTCATGGCCTGCACCGAGCAAAGTTTGCGCAATCTCGGCCTGGATGCGATCGACGTGCAGCAGTTTCACGTCTGGTCCGACGAATGGATCGGCCAGGGCGATTGGCAGGAAGCCGTGATCAAATTGAAGGAACAAGGCAAAATCCGCCATTTCGGCATTTCCATCAACGACCATGAACCGGAAAACGCGCTGGAGTTGGTGAAATCCGGCATCGTCGATTCGGTGCAGGTCATTTACAACATTTTCGAACAATCGCCGGAAGACAAGCTGTTCCCGCTTTGCCTTGAACACAACGTCGGCGTCATCGTCCGGGTCGCCCTCGACGAAGGCGGGCTTACGGGAACGATTACGCCGGACAGCACATTCCCGGAAGGCGATTTTCGCAACCGCTATTTCCGCGGCGACCGCAAACGGCAAGTATGGGAGCGGGTCAACCGGATCGCCGAAGACCTGGGCATCGGGACGGACCAAATGGCCGAGACGGCGCTCCGCTTTGTCCTCGGCCATCCGGCCGTTTCCACGGTCATCCCGGGGATGCGCACGGTCCGCAACGTGGAGCGGAACATGCCCGTCGGCGACGGCCGCGGGTTGCCCGGCGACATGAGGGAAAAGCTGAAGGCGCATCGCTGGATCCGCAATTTCTACAAAGGCGACGAAGAATGAGACTCCGCTGCCCGGCTCGGGAGAGACGGAAAACGAAGACGCGAAGATGACCAATGGCCGCCCATTGCCAAGGTGCTCTTCCGGCGTGGGCGGCATGATTTGCAGGAGGGGAAAACAGGACATGATCACCGTGCGCAACCTGAAAAAAAGCGTCGGTCCGGACCGGACGCCGCTCCTCAAGGGCATCAATCTTCATGTCGAAAAGGGGGAGTTCGTCGCGATCATCGGCGGCGGCGGCAGCGGCAAGACGACGCTGCTCACCTGCATGTCCGGCCGAAACCGCTGGGATGAAGGGGACATTTTCTTCCGCGGGGAAAGTTTGAAAAAGATGAGCCTGTGGCAAAAATACGTTTATCGCAAAGAATGCGCCTACCTGGCGCAACAGCCGCAGCTGCATCCGAACAAAACGGCGGCCAAAAACGTGCTGTCTGGCCGGTTCCGCAGCAGCGGCCTGTTGCGCATGGCCACCGGTCTCGTCAGCAAGGATGAGCATTTCACCGCCCATGATTACCTGGACAAGGTGGGACTGCTGGACAAAGCCAATCTGAAGGCCGATCAGTTGTCCGGCGGCGAACGGCAGCGGGTGGCCATCGGACGGGCGCTGGCCTGGGGCGCGAAAGTCATCTATGCCGACGAGCCGATTTCCGGGCTTGACCCGCATTCCGGCGCCCGCGTCATGGAAGATTTCCGCCGCCTGTGCAAGGAGGACGGGTTGACCGTCATCTGCTGCCTGAACAAGATCGACCTGGCGGAGACGTACTGCAGCCGCATCGTCGGACTGAAAGACGGCGTCATCGCCCTTGACGTATCCGGCCGGCGGTTGACGGAGCGGGAGAAGAGGCAAATTCTCGATTGAGCCGGCCGGGAACCCGCGCGGGTGATCCCGTGGACGGCGGCGGACGCCGGGAAGGCTGCCTTCGGTGGTCCCGGTGATAAAAGAGGAGTGGAGAGAACGATGAAATTCATCGACAACAACGGCATTACCGACCCCCGCATCAACCTGGCCATCGAGGAGTATGCGCTGCGGGAACTGACGGGGGAAAGCGAGCTGTTGCTTTTTTACGTCAACGAACCTTCCATTATTATCGGGAAAAACCAGAATACGGCGGAAGAGATCAACCTGCCCTTCGTGGAGCAACACGGCATTCACGTCGTCCGCCGGCTGTCCGGCGGCGGGGCGGTCTACCACGATTTGGGCAACCTGAATTTCAGCTTCATCACCAACGATGACGGGAAGTCGTTCCACAACTACAAAAAGTTCACCGAACCCGTCGTTCGCGCGCTCAGGGAACTTGGCGTCGAAGCGGAGCTGACGGGACGCAACGACATTCAGGTGGGCGAGCGGAAAATTTCCGGCAACGCCCAATTTGCGACGAAAGGGCGCATGTACAGCCACGGCACGTTGCTGTTTGACACCGACCTGGACATGGTGACGCACGCCCTCAAGGTGAAGGCGGCCAAAATCGAGGCGAAGGGCGTCAAATCGGTCCGCAGCCGGGTGGCGAACATTTCCGAATTTTTGAAGGCGCCGATGACGATCGGGGAGTTCCGGTCCCATCTGCTCCGTTCCATTTTCCGCGGCCAGGATCCGATTCCGGAATACAAATTGACGGAAGAAGACTGGCGGAACATCGAAGCGATCGCCGACGACCGGTACCGGAAATGGGAATGGAACTTCGGGCAGTCGCCGGAAGCGAACGTGGTGAAAATGCGCCGGTTCGAAGGCGTCGGCAACGTGGAACTGCATCTCGTGCTGGAGCACGGCAAGATCGGGTCGATCCGCATTTTCGGCGATTTCTTCGGCACCGGGGACGTGGCCGAACTGGAACGGGCGCTCACCGGATTGCCCCTGCATCGTCCCGAGTTGGAGAAAGCCGTGAAACGAATCAAGGTTGCCGACTACATCGGCAACCTTGACGGGAAAGATTTCGTCGATTTGCTGCTGAGCTGACTTGCACCGGTGACGGCGGCCGGTTTACCAGGGAAGCACGTAAAACAGCACCGCAAAAAAATGCAGCACGCTTCCGGCAAGCACGAACAGGTGCCACACCATATGATGGAACGGAAAGCCGCGCCATACATAGAATACGGTCCCGACGGTGTAGGCAATGCCGCCCGCCATGAGCAGCCAAAGGCCTTCCGGGGACAGTGCCGCGGTGAGCGGCTTCCAGGCGATGATGACGATCCAGCCCATGGCGATGTACAGCAGGGTGGACGTGAACAAAAACTTTTTGGTGAAAAAGGCTTTGAACACCACGCCCGCCAGCGCAATGCCCCAGACGACGCCGAACAGCGTCCAGCCGAGGGCGCCCTGCAGCACGACGAGGGTGAACGGGGTGTAGGTGCCGGCGATGAACAGGTAGATGGAGGCGTGGTCGAAAATTTCGAACAGGTCCTTGATCTTGCCTTCCGGGAAACTGTGTACGAGCGTCGAGGACACATACAGGAGCAGCATGGTGACGCCGAAGATGGTGAAGGAGACGATATGCCGTGCATCGCCGTTCAGCGCAGCGAAGACGACCAGCACCGCCAAAGCCGACAGGCTGAGCAGTGCGCCGATGCCGTGGCTGACGGCGTTGGCGATTTCCTCCTTGCGGGTATACGTGTACGTATTGGCCAAGTTGTTTTCCTCCAACGATCATGAATTCGTTTCATTGTAACACATTCCATGCCCCGTGGGAAATTTCCATGAAAACCGCTTGTTCGCAGCGCGCAGGGGATGTACAATGTAGGTTGACTGTTTCAGCTGTGAGCTGTTTACCAAACATGCAGAAGGGACGGATGGCGGTTGAACCGGCGTTTTGTCATCGAAGCGGTCATGCTGGCGATTTACGGCCAACTGCTCATGCCGGGACGGCAAGTGGAATATCTCATTCCCTATTCGACGATACTGGAACTGTACGATATGCGGGAAAGCCCCGATCCGGTCATGCCGGATCCCGAAGAAGACGTGCACGTGAAGGAAAAAATCGGCGAATTGATCGCGTTCTTCGAAGAACCGCTCAACAAGAAAAAGATCGAAAAAACGATCGTCACCCCGTGGAAAAAAAGCTCGCCGATTCTCGTCAACGCCGAAACGACGCTGACGATCGTGTACGCCATCGACAACGCGCAGTTCGGGGAAGCATTCGATCCGGTGGAAACGGAATTGCTGCTTACCGCCATGCGTGAACAGGCGCCGATCCTGACCGACCAACTGGAATTCATCGACAAGCTGATCGAGCACGAAGTGCCGGTCCAGGCTTTTGACATCGAGGATTTCGAGTTTGCCGTGGAAGAAGACATTTCGGTCTGACGGATCAACCGGCGCTCGCAGGAAAAAACAACAAAGGGCTGTTCCCGAAACGGTTATGGAAACTTTCGGGACAGCCCTTATTTGTGCCGCGCCGCCGGTTCAGATCCGGCAAATTTCCTTCGCGCAGACGGGGTATTCCGGACAGTGGCAAATCGTTTTCAGCTCGCTCAGCTTTTTGACGATGAGATAACCCTGCTTGTTGGCGATGACGCCGCTCGCCTTCAGGTCGGACAGCATGCGGTTGACGCTTTCCCGCGTGGCGCCGATCATTTCGCCGAGCTCCGTGTTCGTCAGTTTCAGGCCGATGCGGATGCCGTCGGGGGTGGCAACGCCGCACGAGTTGCACAGCCTGAGCAGGGTTGAAGCGAGGGCGCCGGATTTGCCGTAGAGCAGCAGGTCGCGCATTTTGGCCTGCATCATTTGCTGGCGGGCGTTCATCCAGGCGAAAAACTCCAGGGCGAACTCGCCGTTGCGGAACAGGATGATCTCCAGGTCCCTGCGCTGGATGACGCCGATTTCCGCGTCCATCATGACGATGGCGTTCATCTGGTGTTTCGATTCCTTCTTGCCGTCGATCTCCATGATCAGGTCGCCGGCCTGGACCAGGGACACGATCATGTCTTTGCCGTCGTCGGTCGTCTTCACCAGCTTGACGGCGCCGGATACGATATAGTACAAGTAATCGGCCGGATCGCCTTCCCAGAACAGATAGCTGCCCGCACCCGCCCGCTTCGGGTACATGATCTTTTTCAATTCGGCAAAATTCTGATCCGACAGGAAAGCTCCGATTCCGCAGTTCGGTTTGTCATGGGAGGCAAACAGTTTCACGGCGGTTTGTTCAGCGGTGGTATTCATGTCCAACACGCTCCCTTTTTCTCGTTGGTTTCATTGTAAGTGATTTTTGTCATATCCGTTATCGGGAGAAGTCCTGATCTTGCAGGTGCAATTCCCTGAATCTTGTGAGAAGAATCACAAGTCAGACAACGAAAAACGCTCATGAAATTTCAGGGAATTCCCTTACATACATTTCCCGGCCCGGCGTATACAATGGAGACTGTCATCATGTGTCTGAGAGGTGCGTGCGGGGTGGTAAGCGATTACAGCAGCCGATTGGCGGACGCGTTGGAAACCTACCGGGAAATGTTGGAGCTGGATTATGCGGCAATTGCCAAAGTGGATGAACGGGACAACCAAATCCGCTATGAATGCGTGACCGGAAACCGGACGAATCGTCATGTCCATTTCGTCAACCGGCCCGGCAACGGCATTGCCGGACACGTGGTGCGGCACGGGCGTCCGGCCGTCTACGATCGAAACCGGCCCGATCTTCCCGAACTCAAGATGAAATACCCGATCATGCTGGCCGAAAAACTGGAGGCCGTATTGGCCGTTCCCATTTTTCACGATGAAACCGTGTCCGGCGTGCTGCTTGGGGCCGTTCGCCGCGAACGTGCCTTTTCGGAAGAAGATGTGAAGCTGGCGAAGCGCCACGCGGAGGAAATGGCCCCGCTTCTCCGGGTCACGAATGCCCATGCTTAAGCGGGAAAGGCCTAAGCAGCCATCCGCCCCGATAAAGCCGTGCGCAATCCGTTCTGCGGACATTCTCCGTTGAACGGATTGTTTTTTTTCATTATGATGGATGGGAAGGAAGGCGAAAGATGGAGGGAACGATCTTGATTCGAGTCATGATCGTGGACGACCACGCGTTGGTGCGTTCGGGGCTCAAGGCCTTGTTGAATGAAGCGGGCGAAGTGGAAGTCGTCGGCGAAGCCGCCGACGGCGATGAAGCGATTCGCCTGGCAGAGCAGGTCAACCCCGACGTGGTCCTGATGGATTTGAGCATGCCGCATGGCAAAGACGGATTGACGGCGACGAAGGAGATGCGGGAACGGTTTCCGGAGACGGCGATTTTGATTTTGACCATGCACGACGATGACGAGTATCTGTTCCGCGCCATCCAGTCCGGCGCATCCGGCTACATCCTGAAAAGTTCCCCCCATGAAGAGCTGCTGACGGCGATCCGCACGGTGGCCGCCGGTGACGCCTACCTGTACCCGACGGCGACGAAACGGTTGATGGGCGAATATTTGGAGCAGATCGAGCAGGGCATGCAAACGGGCCCCCTCCATCTGCTTTCGGACCGGGAAATCGAAGTGTTGAAGCTGGTGGCCAAAGGGTATGCAAACAAGGAAATCGCGGAAAAACTGGTGATCAGTGTCAAGACGGTGGAAACCCACAAAACACGGGTGATGGAAAAACTCGGGCTCAAAACGCGGCCGGAGCTGGTGGAATATGCCGTGAAGAAAGGGCTGTTGACTTTTGACTGACCGGGATTTTGAATTTCCGGAATCGATCGGCCCGAACATCACGCAGTTGATCGACCGGCTGAAGGACCATATCCGGGACGAGGAATTCCTGGAACAGGTGATGAAATCCCTGAAGTTGCTGACGGACCTGAAGTTTGCCCTCGATCAGTCCTCCATCGTGGCCATCACCGACGCACGGGGACGCATCCAGTATGCCAACGACAAGTTTTGCGAAATTTCCAAGTATTCCCGCGGGGAGCTGATCGGCCGGGATCACCGGATCATCAATTCCGGTTATCACGACAAGGCGTACATCCGCAATTTGTGGAGGACGATCCAGTCCGGCCGGGTGTGGCACGGCGAATTCCGCAACCGCGCGAAGGACGGTTCCATCTACTGGATGGACACGACGATCGTGCCGCTCCTGGGCGCCGACGGAAAGCCGAACGGGTATTTGTCCGTCCGCAACGAAATCACGCGGCTGAAGAAAGCGGAAGATGATCTGAAGAAGGCCATGAACAAAGTGATGATGGTGCAGGAGGAGGAACGCAAGCGCATTTCCCGGGAACTGCACGACGGCATCGGCCAGGGCCTGTTTTCCCTGCTCATCCGGATTGACCGCATCACGGCCAAAAATCCCGATCCGGAACTGGCCGCGCTGCGACGCGACGTCACGTTTCTCATGGAAGACATCCGCTCCCTCGCCCGCGAACTCCGGCCGTCCGCCCTTGATGACCTCGGGCTCGTGCCCGCCATCCGCATTTACATCGACAATTTTGCCCGGCATTACGGCATCGACGTGGCGTTCCGCGGAGAATTGAGACGGCGCCTGGACGTAGCCGCGGAGACGGCGGCCTACCGGATCGTGCAGGAGGCCCTCACCAACCTGGGCAAGTATGCCGACGTGTCCAGCGCGGAAGTCGGGATCGAGGACCGGGGCGACGAAATCGTCATCGAAATCCGCGACGAAGGGTCCGGTTTCATCCGGGAACAGGTGGACAAAGGCGTCGGCCTGCTCAGCATGGAGGAACGGGCGGCCAGCGTCGGCGGAAAGCTGTCCATCCGATCGGAACCGGGGCGCGGCACCATCGTGAAATTGGTGCTGCCGGTGAGCAGCCGTGGAACGCCATGATCGGTGGGCGCCGGAGGCCGCATCCGACGGGTGGGTCGCGCTGTTGGACGTGATCCGTTCGGCGGGAGGCGCGTCCATCGCCGCCTATGTCGTCGTCATGTCCGTCACCGGCTTTCTCCTGATGGGCGCGGACAAGCGGGCGGCCCGGCAGGGCGCCTGGCGGCTGCCGGAAAAAACGTTGTTGATGATCGCCCTCGTCGGCGGATCGCCGGGAATCTGGCTCGGCATGCGGATGTTCCGCCACAAGACGCGACACGGGCTGTTTTGCGCCGGCGTGCCCGTCATGCTGGCAGCCCAGTTGCTGCTTCTCGGATGGTTGTTGGCCGGGTAACCGGCCTTTTTTTATTGGCGGAACACGAACCAGCGCTGCCCGGCATAGTTGAGGATCGCGTAATATCCGTTGCAGAACAGGACGGCGAAATCGTCGGTAAGCGGCGAGGCCGACGCCGCGGCGGGCGGGGCGGCTTGCGTGAACAGGGCGGATGTTTCCCTGGCGAGCGCGGCCGACAGGACGTACGCGGCCAGGACGGCCAGCGCGTAGCGGGGCAGCGCCGTCCGGCAGGGAAGACGGCTGCGGAAGACGTACCGGCGGCTCAGCCCGAACCCGACGATCCATCCGGCGGCGAAACCCAAGGCGGTGGCGGGCCAATACGACAGGCCGAAGGCGTGCAGGGCGAGGAAAGAAACGAGAAGCCCGACGGCGGTGTTGACGATGCCGGCGAGGACGAAGCGGACCGGCGGGCTGTGGAGCAGGGCCGCCGGTCCCTGCCCGGCGTCTCCCCTCATGGCTTCGCCTGCAGCGGTCCTGCAGCCGCCGCGGACTCCATGCCCGCAACGTCAACCTGCGTGCGCGTGCCGGACATGCGGGGGGCCTCCGCTTCCGCGGAGGCGTGATCCGGGCGCGATTGCCCTTCGCCAGCCCGGGCTGCCGCGCCGCGATGCGGCCGGGCGGGCGTGTACAGATCCGTCTCGACGGCGTAGGGCGGCCGTCTTTTGACCTCCACGAACATTTTGCCGATGTATTCCCCGATGATTCCGATTCCCGTCAGTTGCAATCCGCCCAACATCCACAGGGAAAGCATCAGGCTCGCCCATCCGGCAACGGTGCGGCCGAGCCATTTTTGCGTCAGCACGTACAAACCGGCCATCAGGCTGATCAGCAGGATGCAAAACCCCGCCAACGTCACCCAGCGAATCGGCGCCACGCTGAAGGACGTGATGCCGTCGAAGGCGAAGGCGAGCATGCGGCGGAGCGGATATTTCGATTCGCCGGCGGGCCGTTCCTTGCGGTCGTAAAGCACGACGGCGGACGGAAATCCGATGAGCGGCACGATGCCCCTGAGGAAAAGGTTCGATTCCCGGTAGCGGACAAGTTCCGCCAGCGCCCTGGCGGACAAAAGCCGGTAATCGGCATGATGGGGAATGAGGCCGATGCCGATCCGGTTCATGAACCGGTAGAAAACGTCCGCGCTCGTCCGCTTGAACCAACTGTCGCTGGCGCGGTTTTTTCGCACGCCGTACACGACGTCGAACCCTTCGAGGTATTTCAGCAAAAACTCCCGCATCACCCCCACGTCGTCCTGCAAGTCCGCATCGATGGAGATGACGCAGTCGGCGCGGCCGTGGGCCGCCTGCAGGCCGGCCAGAAGCGCCTTCTGGTGCCCCGCGTTGCGGCTCAGTTTGATCCCGGCAACCCGCGGATCGCGCCGGCAGGCTTCGCGGATGAGCGCCCAGGTGCGATCGGCGCTTCCGTCATCCACGAACAGCAGGTTGCTTTCCCGGTCCGCCAATCCTTCCGCGATCAGCCCGTCGAGGGTTTCCGACAGCTTCCGGATCGTCTCCGGCAGTACCGCTTCCTCGTTGTAACACGGGATGATGACCGTCAACACCGGTTTGTCCAAGCGATTTTCCCCCTTCCATTACTTCATACACGTACACCCTCCAGGCGGACTCCGCGTCGTCAAACACGCCGAACAGCGCCAGGCCGTTATCCGCCGCATTGTCGATGGGCAAGGCGGAAAACAGGTAACGACCGCCCATCTCCCAAAACACCTTCGTGTCCAGTTCCAGGTTGCGGATCCGTTTCGTCGACGTTTTGCGGAAATCGTACTTTTTGCCGAGTTCCGCCACAAAGATGTAGCAGCGTCCGCCCCAGGTGTCGAAATACTCCTTCAGCTTCCGGTTTTTGTCCAGCTCTTTGGCTATGATTTGTCGAAACCGGTGTTTGTATGAAAGGGGGTAGAAATTGTTGTACGTGTCCAACGTATAAAATCCGTTATATTGGGCGATAGCCGGATGGAGCCCGATGCTGGCGACCCGGTACGTTTCCTGCGGAAGCCCGATCCGGTCGCGGATCGCGGCGAATTGCCTTTCTGCATAAAATTGCCGGAACGTCGGTTCGCCAAGCCGCTCGAACAGCACCTCTTCGTTGAAGGCGAAGGACAAGAGCACCTGGGCCGCCAGCGCGAGGGAGACGAGCGCGCGGCCTGCGCGCCCGTAACGCCACAGCACGGCTAGGCCGAGGGCGAATCCGGCGTAGATGACGAGCGGCCGGAGAAAATGGAAGCGGGCAAAGTTGAACGTGTTGAACAGGCTGACCGCTTCCTTGAGCGGCTGCCACCAGCGATGAAACCAGAAGGCATACCAGACGGACAGGACGGCATTCAGCGCGAGCAGGGCAAGAAAGCGGCGTTCCGTGCCGCCCCGCCGGCGTTCCCCGATCACGAGGTAGAAGGCGAGGAGCAAGACCGGCAGGATGACGAACGTATGGATCGTGGCAACATGGTGATGCCCGAGCACGAAGTTTTTGACGGCCAGCCGCACGCAGCGCCACAGGCCGAGCCGGGAAGAAACGAATTCGTTGCGGCTCGTCGGCTCTCCGGACAGGACGAGGGAGAGAAGCAACCGGTATTCGACCAGCAAAAAAATGCCCGTCATCATGATGATGGCCGTGAGGAAGGGAACGTTGGCATTCTTCTTCACGATTGCGTCCCTCAGCCAGAGCAGGCCCATGGCGGCAAGGAAAAAAAAGAACCCGAGCACGAAGCTGGCGTAGAAAGGAAGAAGCGCAAGGGTCAGCCAGTGGCGCGGCCCGGCGCGCCCGGCGCGAATGGACAGAAACGCCCACAGGGCCAGCGGCTGGCCGAGGGTGCTGAGCATGCCGCTTGGCCAGAAGGGCGTCAGGGCGAAAGCGAGGGCGACGAAGGCGCGAATCGGCCAGGCGTCCGGTTCGCGCACCAGATGGTCGCGCAGCAGCAAATACATGCCGAGAAACGCGAACAGGCGGGTCACGGCCTGGCTGACGGCGTAGGCGGTCATCGAAGGAAACAGTTTGTGAAGCAGGAGCAATCCGCTGAATTCGGTGCCGTAGGCGGCCCGGGGCAGTCCGCCGATGACCTGGGGGACGACGGCGCCGGGCTTGCCGAACCATTCGCCGCTTGCGTGCAGCACTTTGTACCAGGCGATGTTGGAGTCCAGGTTGTCATGCACGCGCAAATGGGCGTCTTCCCCGAGAAGAAACAGGGGCGACAAATAGACGGCCATGACGGCCAGCGCCGCCAGGAGGGCGCGTTTCTCCAGGGCACGGTTGACCGGGTCGGCTTTGGTCAAGGCATGCATGCGGCTATCGCTCCTCACGTCGCTGATGTTCGCATGTCTTCTGCGGTTCGCCCGTTTCGGGCCGGTTCGAGGCGCGGGCCGGAACGGGCGGCCAGCCGTTTCCAGTTTAGGGTGACCGTTTGCGTTCCTTGCTATTCCGGCCTTTTTTGCTATGATAGATGGGAATTTGTTTTTGCAATCAGGTGTCAAAGAGAGGGGTTTGCGGGATGATCGTTGCGGAAAACGTGTCGCTCCGCTTTGGCGGAAAAGCGTTGTTTGAAGACGTGAACATCAAATTTGCCCCGGGCAACTGCTACGGGCTCATCGGCGCCAACGGCGCCGGAAAATCGACGTTTCTCAAAATTTTGGCGGGGGAAATCGAGCCGACGACCGGCCACGTGCACGTAACGCCGGGCGAACGGATGGCGGTGCTCAAACAGGACCATTTTGCCTACGACGCATACCCCGTGCTGGAAACGGTCATCATGGGGCATACCCGGCTCTATGAAGTGATGAAGGGAAAAGAGGCCCTGTACGCCAAACCGGACTTCAACGAGGACGACGGCATGCGGGCGGCGGAGCTGGAGGGCGAGTTCGCCGAGCTGAACGGCTGGGAAGCGGAGGCGGAGGCGGGGGAACTGCTCATCGGCCTCGGCATTCCGAAGGAGAAACACGAACTGAAGATGGCGGAACTGGACGGCAACGAAAAGGTGCGGGTTTTGCTCGCCCAGGCGCTGTTCGGCCGGCCGAACATTCTGCTCCTGGACGAACCGACGAACCACCTGGACATTGACTCCGTCCGCTGGCTGGAAAACTTCCTGGCCAAATTCGAGGGCACCGTCATCGTCGTCAGCCACGACCGGCATTTCCTGAACCAGGTGTGCACCCATATCGCCGACATCGACTACGGCAAAATCCAGCTGTACGTCGGCAACTATGACTTCTGGTACGAATCGAGCCAGCTCGCCCTGCAGATGATGCGGGAGACGAACAAGCGGATCGAGGAAAAGCGCAAGGAGCTGGAAGAGTTCATCCGGCGCTTCAGCGCCAACGCGTCCAAGAGCCGTCAGGCGACGAGCCGCAAAAAGCTGCTGGAAAAATTGACGCTGGAAGACATCCGGCCGTCGAACCGGAAATACCCGTTCATCCAGTTCAAGGCGGAGCGGGAGGCGGGCAAGCAAATTTTGACCGTCGACCGGGTGAGCAAGACGTGGGAAGGGGAACGGGTGCTGAACGGATTTTCCCTCACGGTGAACAAGGGCGACAAAATCGCCTTCGTCGGGCCGATGGAGAAGGCGAAGACGGCGCTGTTCGAAATCATCGCGGGCGAGGCGGAACCGGAAGAAGGGGAAGTGAGCTGGGGCGTCACGACGATTCGCGCCTATTTCCCGAAGGACAACAGCCGGTGGTTCGATTCCGACCTGAACCTGATCGACTGGCTGCGCCAATTTTCGAAGGAGCAGGACGAAACGTTCATCCGCGGCTTTCTCGGGCGCATGCTGTTCAGCGGCGAAGACGGGCTCAAGAAGGTGAACGTGCTGTCCGGCGGAGAGCGGGTGCGGCTCATGTTGGCGCGCATGATGCTGGCCGGCCCGAACGTGGTCATCCTCGACGAGCCGACCAACCATCTGGACCTGGAGTCGATCCAGGCGCTGAACAACGCGCTGATCGCCTTCGACGGGACGGTGCTGTTCGCCTCCCACGATTACCAGTTCGTGCAGACGACGGCGAACCGGATCGTGGAGATCGCGCCCGGCGGCGTGATGGACAAAGTGATGACGTACGAAGAATATTTGGAGCATCCCGACGTGAAGGCGTTCCGGGCGGCCCAAAACGGCTGAGCGGAACTTTCTCGGGAGGCGTTCCCGCGGCCCGGCGCCTGAACGAGCCATCACGGGAGGCGTTCCCGCGGCCCGGCGCGGCTGAACGAGCCATCGCGGGAGGCGCTTCGCGCGGCCGGCCATGCCGGAACGGAACGCCGCACTGACATCCGGTTGAGCGGGCGAGGGGCAAGGACGGTCCATGACAGGGATCCTTGGCGCCCTTGGACAGCCGCGGCAATCGGCAAACGGGATCACGCTGAAAAAAAGGGATGACGAAAATCATGGAGCCAACGGACACGGAAAATCGGATTCCCCTGCTCCGGGTGGAACGGTTGAGCGGCGGCTACGTGCCGGGGAAAAACGTCATTTCCGGGATTGACTTTCAGGTCGCCGCGGGCGAGATGGTCGGCCTGATCGGCCTGAACGGCGCGGGCAAAAGCACCGTGTTGAAACACGTGCTCGGCCTGATGAAGCCGCGGGAAGGCGACATCCGGATGCGGGGGAAGCTTCTCGCGGAAGAGCCCGAAACGTACCGGAAAACGTACGCCTGGGTGCCGGAGTCGCCCCTTCTTTACCCGGAATTGACCGTACGGGAACATGTGCGGCTGGCCGCGATGGCCTACGGGATCGGCGAGCGGGAAGCAGATGCGGAAACCCGGCGCCTGGCCGTGCTGTTCCAGATGGAAGGGAAGCTGGACACGCTTCCCGCCCACCTGTCCAAAGGCATGCGCCAAAAAATCATGCTGCTTTCCGCGCTCGTCGTGCGCCCGCCGTTGTACCTGATCGATGAACCGTTCCTCGGCCTCGATCCCCTCGGGATTCATGCTTTGCTCGACCTGCTCGCGGAACGCAAGCGGGAAGGCGCCGGCATCCTGATTTGCTCCCACATCCTGTCGGCCATCGAACGCCGCTGCGATCGCTTTGTCGTGCTGCATCACGGCCGCATGGCGGCGGCGGGCGACATGGCGGATTTGCGCGCCCGGTCGGGCATGCAGGCCGGATCGCTGGATGACGTGTTTCTGGCGCTGGTGCGCCATGCGGGCACGGGCAGAGAAGCGATTTCATCGGGCGGAACAACGACTCCGGCGGCGGGCGGAACGTTTCCGGCGAAGGGAGCCGGGAAGGAATGAGCGCCGATCGCATGGAAAAACTGGCGAGGGAACGGGCGGATCGTTTCTGGCGGCGCATCATGCCGGAGCTCCGGCTGTTCGGCAATTATTTGCCCGGCTTTTTTCTCGCCGGGTTGGTCGCGTTGTTTTTGTACGACCGTCTGATCGGTCAGATGGAGCCTGCGCCCTGGCTTCCGGCGGCGTGTGCGTTGCCCGTCACCGCGGCGGCCGCATGGGTGCGCGTGCGCACCTGGCTTCAGCCGGCGGATCCGGTTTTTTTGATGCCCGCCGAACCGGGAATGGGCGGTTACGTTCGCCGGGTGATGCGGGCGGCCTGGCCGGGCCAGCTGCTGGCAGCCGCAGGGACGGCGCTTGCGGTGTGGCCGCTCTTTCGCGTGCAGGGCATCATGACGTTCGGGGCGTACGGCGCGGTCATTCTCGCCCTGCTGGTTCTCAAGACGGCCAACATGCTGCTGTGGTGGCGGGAACAGCAAATGGCGGATGGACGGATCCGCGCCGTATTCGCGTTTGCAAGATGGACGGGCTCGTTCCTCTCCGTGCTGGCCGGTTTGTTGCATGGTGCGGTTTTCCTGCTGATGCTTGCCGCCTTTCTCGCCGCCGTTTCGTTGATTGGCGACCGCGGGGTTGCCCGGTTTGGGTTCAATTGGGAGCGGATGGTGGCGTTGGAGCAACGGGCGCTTGCCTCCTGGCGGCGTTTTCTCGGACAGTTCACGGAAACGGAGACGGAAGGGGTTGCGGCAAGGCCGAATCCGTTGGCCCGGTTGGCCGGCTTCATCCGCCATGCGCCGGAAAACGCCGGCCATTATTTGTACCTCCTCGTGTGGCTGCGCTCACCGCTGTTCGGCATCACCCTCCGGCTCACGGCGACCGGAGCGGCCATTGCCGCCGCGATCGGCGATGTGTGGCTGAAGGCGGGCATCGGCGCCTTGTTTGCCGCCGCGCTGCATGTCCAGTTGAAGGAACTGGGACGTGATGAAGGAACGGCGGAACGGGGGCATCTTTTGCCGCTTTCGGAAGAGAGCCGGAGGAAAGCGGCGCGGGACGCAAGGCGGGCGGCATGGTGCTTCTGCGCCGCTTTGCTGGCGATGCCGGCGCTTGTCGCTGCGGCTTTGTGAACCGGGCCGGACTTCTTGCTGCCGCCGGATCGTCAAATGCCATGCTTGAAGCCCGCCGCTGTGCGGTTCGTTATGCGATGGTGAATACGGGAGGTTAATGCGGGATCATACGCCTTGATGTCCGCGCCAGCGGTTTTGGATGAAAAGCAAAAATGTGCTGTTCAACATGCAGTCCGTTTTGCGCAAGACGCGCATGACCGGCATGGTGTACAGCACATTTTGGTTGCTCGGACAGGATGGGGGTGCCGTGTTTCGCTCCATTTGGCGGGAGATGAAATGCATTTCATGCGGCCCGATCGGCGGAACAAGAGGCACAACGAAAGGCAGCATGGCCGAACGACCGCGTGCGCTGAATTCCCTCGTCATCCGAGGGCGACGTCGAGAATCATCATGACGGCAAAGCCGATCATCAGGCTGAGGGAAGCAAGGTCCTTGTTCCCGTTCTCCTGGGAACCGGGGATGACCTCCTCGGCCACGACGAAAATCATCGCCCCGGCGGCAAAGCTGAGGGCGTACGGCAAGATCGGCTCGATCAGCATGACGGCGGCGGCGCCGAAAAGGGCGGCGACCGGTTCGAACATGCCGGACAGCTGGCCGTAGAAGAAGCTTTTGCGGCGGCTCATGCCGTCGCGCCGGAGCGGCATGGAAACGGCCACGCCCTCCGGAAAGTTTTGCAGGCCGATGCCAATGGCGAGGGCAATGGCGCCGGTGAGGGAAGCGGAGGGCAAATCCGCCGCCAGCGCCCCGAAGGCGACGCCGACGGCGAGGCCTTCCGGAATGTTGTGCAGGGTAATGGCAAGCACGAGCAACGTGCTGCGCCGGTTCCGTTGCGGCTGGATGCCCTCCGCGCTGGACAACGGCGCGTTCGGGTGCAGGTGGGGCAGCAGTTTGTCGACGCCCCACAGAAACAGGCCGCCGAGCAAAAATCCGACCGTGGCCGGAAACCACTGCGGCAAAGGGCCGTTTTCCGCCAGGTCGAGGGCGGGGGCGAGCAGCGACCAGTAACTGGCGGCGATCATGACGCCGCCGGCGGCGCCCAGCATGGCATCCATGAATCGCTGGTTGACGTTGCGCGTCGTAAACACGACGGCTGCCCCGACCGCGGTCATGAACCAGGTGAACAGCGTTCCGATCAACGCTTGGGTGACGGCATTCAGTTGGCTGAACCATTCGAGAAACATGGATGACACCTGCCGAATCAAAAGTTGGATGAGCGCAAGTTTTTTATCCTTATTTAATATATAACATCCCCTTGAAGCTGGAAAGCGGGCTGGGCTATACTGGGTTTGGACGCCCTGTCGGGCATCCCCGGAATCCAACGGCGGGTTCCCGGAAATGTGCGGGCTGCCGCAGGAAGTGAAAGGAGTGTATCGAATATGGCTTTCACCTTGCAAATCGGCGAGTCGGCCGTGGATTTCCGTCTGCCGGCCACCGACGGAAAGACTTACTCCCTGGCAGACTTCGCTGATGCGAAAGGGCTGGTTGTCTTCTTTACGTGCAATCATTGCCCCTACGTTCTCGGGTCGGATGAGGTGACGCGGAAAACGGCCGAAAAATTTGCCCCCCACGGCATCAAATTTGTCGGCATCAATTCCAACAGCGTCAACACCGTCCCGGAAGATTCCTTCGACAACATGGTCAAGCGGATGGAAGAACACAAATTCCCCTGGGTGTATTTGCGGGACGAAACCCAGGAAGTCGCCAAGGCGTACGGCGCCCTCCGGACGCCGCACTTCTTCGTGTTCGACGAGAACCGCAAGCTGATTTACACCGGGCGCGGCGTCGATTCGCCGCGGGACACGTCGAAAATGACGGTCAACGATCTGGAAAACGCCCTGGAAGATTTTGTGGCGGGCCGTCCGGTGCGCACGCCGCTCACCAACCCGATCGGCTGCAACGTCAAATGGGACGGCAAAGATCCGCACTGGATGCCCGTGGAGGCGTGCGATCTCGTCTGACGGAAGGACAATGAAGGAAAGAAATGGGGAGACGCGTCATGGAACGCGCAATCGGGCTGATGTCCCGATTATCGGATCACGCGGAACGAAATGACCGACCGGTTCACTGGTGTGCACAGCTGTTCATGCTGCTTGCCGCCAGTCCTTTTTTTGTCGGTGCGGGTCTGTCCGTGTCCAGCGGTTTGGGCCGGCTGGCGGACGTGACGCTGTTTGTCTCGCTGATCTGGATCGGTTGCAGATTCGGCGGATGGCTGTTGGCCGGATTGCTGTCTTTGCTTCCCGTCCGTTTGCCTTTCCGGCTGATCGGCAACGGCATCGCCCTGCACGCCGCCGTCACGGCCATCTTGCAACGGGCGGAGATGAATGCGGCCGGGGCTGCCGCGTTGGCCGGAACGGCCCTGCTGGCGGGCTATTTGGCGGGCAGCGGCATCTGGCTGCTCGTATGCGGGCAAGGGCGCCGGCTGGCCATCATCGGTTATGCCGGAACGGGCGTGGCGAGCTTCCTGCTGTTTTTCGCCTGGATGTTCGGGGATGCGGCGTATGCCGTGATTGCTTCCGACCGGCCCGAAACGGCGGAAGCCGGGCCGCCTGCCGCCGATGAAGCCGATCCTTCCGCTTTCGGCCCCTGGCGCGTGCAGACGTTTACCTATGGCAGCGGACTTGATCCGTACCGGCCGGAGTATGCGGAAGAAGCGGTCGTCCGGACCAGGACGGTCGACGGTTCCGCCCTGATTGACGACTGGGGCTGGTCGCGAAGCTGGCTGTGGGATGCGGATCCGTCCGCCCTGCCGCTCAACGGCCGGGTCTGGATGCCGTACGGCGGGCCGGAGGAAGGGCCGTATCCGCTCGTGCTGATCATGCACGGCAACCACCAGATGGCCGATTATTCCGACGACGGCTACGCCTATCTGGGGGAACTGTTGGCCAGCCGGGGCTATTTGACGGTTTCGGTGGACGCCAATTTTCTCAACCATTCCACGTGGGAAGGCAACCTCGGCGACAACGGAGAAAACATCACCGTTCGCGCCTGGCTGCTCCTGCAGCATTTGCGGGAAATCGAATCGCTTTCGCAAACGGCCGGCAATCCGTTCAGCGGCAAGGCCGACATGGAGCGCATAGCCCTGATCGGCCATTCGCGGGGGGGACAGGCGGCCGTCCTGGCTGCGGGGTTTGACGATTTTTTTGCCGGGGAACGCCACGCGGGCATCCGCATCGGGCGCAACTTCGGCATCGATGCCGTCGTCGCCCTGGCACCGACGGATTTTCCGGTGGACGGCCGCTACGTGCCTGCGGCGAATGTGCATTATTTGCTGCTGCAAGGTTCGAATGACGCGGACGTCACCTCCTTTTCCGGCGATCGCCAATTCGGGCGGATCTCGCATGATCCCGGTCTCGACCGCTTTTTCGTGAAAGCTTCGCTGTACATCGGGGGAGCCAACCATGGCCAGTTCAACGAGGACTGGGAAAGGCGGGATGTCGCATATCCGACCGCCTGGCTGCTGAACGGCAGGGCATTGCTGAGCGGCGAAGAACAGCGGCAGATCGCCAAAGTGTACGTCTCCGCTTTTCTGGATACGGCGCTGCGCGGGACGGACCGCTATTTGCCGATGTTTCGCGATTACCGCCATGCCCTGGATTGGCTGCCCGACACGCTGTTCATCAGCCGCTACGCGGATTCGCGTTTTGTGCCCCTCGTCAATTTCGAGGAAGCGGCCCGTCTGTCTTCCGGCTGGAGCCCGGTGACCGTGGACGTCATCGGGAACGGGCGATGGCAGGAATTCGAGCTGGGCAACCGGTACGGTGAAGGCAGGCACAATCACGTGGCGCAGCTGGAATGGACGGGCGACGAGGCAACCGTCACGATCGGTGTGCCGCAAGGGGTGCTGCCCGGGGACATCCTGGAGGCGGAAGCGTTCGGCATCGCGCTGGCGGATTTGTCCCCGGAGGAGGGAGAGCTGGGAGTCGTCGTCGAACTGGAAACCCGGGACGGGGAAGTATTCCGGACCGATCTGGACGACATGGTCCCCGTGCCCGGCCCGGTGGAAACGTGCTTCCTCAAGCCGTTCCCCGGCGATCTGCTGGAGGAAGCGGTAAGGAACGGCGAGTTGGAAACGTCCATGGAAATGGTGTTGCAAAGTTATTACCTGTCCTTCGACGGTGACGGGCCGGCGGAAGAAGATCCCGGTGCCGGACCGGCCGGCCTTCCCGACCCTTCATGGGGGAGCGAAGAAGGAGGCCCGGCCCCGGAATGGGGTGCCATGGAGGACATCGGGGAAATCCGGATCACGGTGGAAAAGGAAGGCGGAGGCACCGTATTGCTTGATGACATCGGCCTTTATCTGGCGGAATGACATGACGGATGCCGATGGTTCGACGCACATTCTTCGGCGGGCGGGACAAAGGTTCAGCCCGCTTCTTTTTGCCCGAATATAGTAAATCAGGGACAAAGGAGGCGGGAGGGAGGAACGCCGGTGCGAACCGTCGCCGACAAATGGTTGAAGCTGAGGGCGTTGCGCAGCCATCCGGATATTGCCGTCCATGTGCCGGACATGCGGAAATATTCGGACCGGAACCTGCAAGCCATGCTTTCGGAATACCGCCTGGTCGTGATCAAACCGCTCAAGGGGACCGGTGGATCGGGCGTGGTCAAAATCGAACGGCTTCCGGACGGCCGATACCGGTATCATCACAATTACCGGGTTGCCACGGTCTCGTCGTTCCGCGCGCTCGCCAGCCGGCTGCGGCGCATCCGCGGACGCCGGCGGTACATGGTGCAACAGGGCATCCGGCTGGCGCGCATTCATGGCCGTCCGGTGGACTACCGGGTCAAAATGGTCAAGCAACAGAACGGGCGCTGGCGCATCACCGCCGTCGTGGCAAGGGTGGCCAAACCGGGCCGTTTCGTCACCAACCTGTGCCGGGGAGGCGAAATGTGGCGGGGTTCCGCGGCGCTGAGGCGGATCTTTTCGGCCCGGGCCGCGAAACTGAAAAAGGAAACGATGCGCGGGGTCGCCCGCACCAGCACGCAGCTGCTGGAACAGCGGTATCCCGGGATCGGCTCCCTCGGCTATGACTTTGGCATCGACCGGAAAGGGTCCGTCTGGATTCTGGAAGTCAACACGCGTCCCCATTGACCGGCGGTGCGGAGAACGGGCCGGTTCGCGAAGCCGTGCATCCGCGCCCAATCGGCCAGAAAAACGGGCATTCCGGGCAAGACCATCACCGACGCTGCGGCTTTGCCGCCGCGTTTTTCTTTTTGCCCAATGACGGGATTTGTGCACGCCAGGCTGCCTTTTTCCGTGAAACGGGCGTCCATGCCGGGATGCGGGGGTTCGCGACGTTGTTACATTTCCCGGCCCGATCCGCCGTATTTATGATTACGGGAAAACGGCGGACCGCTTCGGGATCGGCCGCGCATCCGGCACATCCGCAGTCCGGGCGCCGGATTTCCGAAACCGCTCATGGAGGATTGCGATGAAGGTGTTGATCGTCGATGACGAAGCCATCTTCCGGACCGGCCTGGCCCGGGCCATCCCGTGGGAGGAACTGGGGTTTGCCCTTCTGCAGCCGGCCGGCTCGGCGGAAGAAGCGTTGATGCGCCTGACCGTCGAACGGCCGGATCTGATGCTCGCGGATGTTCACATGGCGGGGATCAACGGCCCGTCACTCGCGGATGAGGCGAAGCGGCTGTTGCCCGGTCTGGAAGTGATCTTCCTGACGGGCCGCGAACCTCATGCAGCCGCCCGCGGGGCGCCTGGGCAACCGGTGTCCGATTGGTTGCCGAAAACGAGCACGCCGGAGAACATCATCCGGACGGTGATGGCAGCGAAGCGGCGGATGGAGAAGCGGCGGCGGGCGGACAGCCTTCCATCGAAACCGATGGACGATGCGAAAACCCGGCAACTGATCGGCTGGATCGCCGAAGGCATGGCCGAGATGGCCGATCGCTCGTTGCTGCCCGGCGACGGCCCCTGGCAAGTCCTGGTCGCGGCGGCCGGCGGCTGGGGGACGACGGACCGGGAACGCGCCCTGCTCCGCTATGCCGTCCGCTGCGCCATCCGCGAGCTGCTTCCCGGCGAAAGTTTCGAATACGGAGAAACGATCGTGCTGATCCAGCCGGCATCCCGGTCGGACCATGACAGTGCGATGCGGCGGCAGGCCGCAAGGCGCCTGGAGGAATGGCTGGGATGCCGGCTTGACCTCGTCGGAGGCGAACCCGTCATCCGGCCGGAACGGATGCACCGGTCCTACCTGATCGCCCGGGACACGTTGGCCTACAGGCAGATGATGCGGGACGGCATGCGGGAAAATGCGGGCATTGCCGGGGGAAAATCAATCTGTTCCGCCGAAGAGGAACGCCAGGTCATCCGGCTGCTTATGGCCAACAAGCCCGACGAACTCAAACGGTGGACCGGCGCGTACGTGCGCCGGTTCATGCAGGACCCGGAGACGACGCCCGGGACGCTCACGGCCGCTCTGCAATCCGTCGCAATGGCGGCATACCGCTGGCTGGAACGGGCGGAGCGGGCCGGGGGATTGACGGAACCGGTTCCGCGCCTTGCCGTCTGCCGACCGCCCGACGGCGGGGAGCAGGACCACGCGGAAGCCCTGTACGCGTGCCTTGCGGCCGTCATGGAACGCCATCACCGGAACCTCCCGGAAAACTTGGCGGAGATGGCGGAACGTGATACGATGGACGGGACATGATGTTCGCAACCATTTCCAACACCAAACCTCAACAAAGGAGCGACACCGAAATCATGAAACGGATGCCCCTGGAGAAACGGAACGTGACGGACAGCCGCATCGTCCTCGGCTGCATGGGATTCGGCGGCGAATGGGACTCGAGCCCCCTTGAAGAATCGGAAGTGAAGAAAATGCGGGAGGCGGTGGAAGCGTCCCTCGAAATCGGCATCACGATGTTCGACCATGCGGACATTTACCGGATGGGGAAGGCGGAACAGGCTTTCGGGCGCATGATGAAACAGATGCCGGGCCTCAGGGAACGGATCGTGCTGCAATCGAAGGTCGGCATCCGAATGAAGGATGACCGGTTGCCCCGCCGGTACGATTTTTCGAAATCACACATTTTGCAGTCGGTGGACGGCATCCTGTCCCGGCTCGGCACCGATTACCTGGACATTTTGCTGCTTCACCGGCCCGACATTCTCGTGGAACCGGAGGAAGTGGCGGAAGCGTTCGCGATCTTGAAGCAGGCGGGCAAAGTGCGCCATTTCGGCGTTTCCAACATGAATGCCGAGCAAATCCGGTTCCTTCACGCCTACACGGATGAACCGCTCATCGTCAACCAGCTGGAGATGAGCCTGGCGCGGACCGACTTCGTCGAACACGTCGTGACGGTCAACCAGCGACAGGGGGCATCTCTCAATTTCAGTGACGGGCTGATCGAGTATTGCCGGCTGCACGACGTGCAGCTGCAGGCGTGGGCGCCGCTGGCCTACGGCATGTTTTCGGGCGCGCCGCTTGCGGACGACACGCCGCAAACCGTGCGCCGCACCCGTGATCTCGTGATGGAAATGGCCCGCGAGAAGGAGACGACGCCGGAAGCGATCGTGCTCGGTTGGCTGATGCGCCATCCGGCCATGATCCAGCCGGTCATCGGCACGACCAATCCTGAGCGCATCCGCAATTGCGCCGATGCCGTGCGGCAGGCGGAGCTGATGACGCGGGAAGAGTGGTATATGCTGTTTGGCGCGACCCGCGGCGAGTGGTAAGCGGGTTCCCGATACGGGCTCGCGCGCCGCATGGTGGTTGATTCGGGCGTGCGCCGCATCCGGCGGCCGTTTGCGGACGGCAGCTTCTGCGGCTTCATCGCCCGGCCCGTCGGCCTTTGTTCACGGATCCGCCGGCCAGGGGTACATGAAATGGACTTCGTTGTTCGCGCGAAGTCCTTTTTGTGTGCCTTTTTTTGCCGAACGGGCGCATGTTGGACGGATGGCGTACAATCTTCCCAAATCGGTTTTTTTCTGTTACGGTAAATGTTGGTTGCGATTGACGGCGGACGACCGGATACGGATGAGGGGAAAAGCGGGTGACGGACGGGATGTTCAGCTTGTTGAAAAAGTATCGGTTCCACATCGTGATTGCCCTGGCCTTGACGATGGTCGAGCTGACGGTGGAACTGTTTCAACCGTATTTGATCGGCAAAATCATCGACGACGGCATTGTGGCCGGGAGCATGCCCGTCATCTGGGGATGGGGAGCGGTGCTTCTGACCGTAACGGCCGTTTCTTTTGTCTGCGGCATCATCAATACGTTCTTCTCCGCCCATGTCGGCCAAGGGTACGGATATGACCTGAGGGAATCGCTGTATCGCAAGGTGCAGCGGTTTTCGTTCGCCGTGTTCAACCGGCTTCCTCCTTCCACCTACATCACCCGGATGACCAATGATGTCCAGCAAGTGGTGAACACGCTGTTCATGTCGTTGCGCATCATGGTGCGGGCGCCGCTCGTCGTCATCGGGAACATGGTCATGGCCATGATCGTGAATCCGCTGCTCGGGTTTTGGCTCGTGGTTGCCGCTCCGGCGCTGTTCCTGTTTGTCGTGTGGATCATGCGCAAAACGGGCGGCCTGTTCCGCAACGTGCAGCAACAGCTCGACCGGGTGAACGCCATGATGCGGGAAAACCTGCAGGCCATTCGCCTCGTGCGGGCGTTCAACCGGGAAGAGCGGGAGAACGGCCGGTTTCGTCGGCAAGCCCGGCAGTTGTCCGACGACACGCAGGCGGCGCTGCGCTGGAGCGAAACGACGATGCCCACCATCATGCTGGTCACGAATGCCGGCATCCTGGCCATGTTGTGGTTTGGCGGCGGACAAATCCGCGTCGGCGATGCCAGCGTGGGGGATGTGGTGGCGGTGGTCAACTACGCGATGCGCACGGGCGGCGTGCTTTCGATGATGTCCTGGATCATCACGAGCTTCGCCAGGGCGAAAGCGTCGGCGGAGCGGATCCGCGAGGTATGGCAACTTGATGAAGGGGAGGCGGCCGTCGGCCCGGACCGGGCGCAGGACGGGACGGCAGGAGCGACGGACGGGATGATCCATGGGAACGGGCGTGCAGACTCGAATGGCGTCGTTGTCCGGAACGGCCGGGACGAAACCGGCGCCATGGCGGGCAGCCCCGCCGAAGCCGGCGAACGGCCGGGCCTGGCGATTGGCGGCGGAGAGAGCCGTCCTGCCGGGTGCCGTCTCGCATTTCGCGACGTCACCCTCCGTTATCCGGGCGCGGCGGCGCCGGTGCTTTCCGGCATTTCGTTCGAAGCGCTGCCCGGAGAGCGGATCGCCGTCCTCGGCGCCACGGGTTCGGGCAAATCGTCGCTCGTCCAGCTGATTCCGCGCCTGTATGAAGCGACGTCGGGCGAACTTTGCATCGACGGCACACCCGTCACCGAGTGGGACGTGGATGAACTCCGTGCGATGATCGGCTACGTCCCCCAGGAAACGATCCTGTTTTCGGGCACCGTTCGCGAAAACATCGCGTGGGGCAGCCCGTCCGCCTCCTTCGCCGACATTGAGCAGGCGGCCAGGGACGCGCAAATTCACGAGTCGATCCTGCAGTTTCCCGAAGGGTACGAGTCCACGATCGGGCAGCGAGGCATCAACTTGTCCGGGGGACAAAAACAGCGGATCGCGATTGCGCGGGCGCTCGTGCGCAGACCGAAAATCCTGCTGCTCGACGACAGTACCAGCGCCCTTGACACGAGGACGGAAGCGGCGCTGCTTGCCGCGCTCGACCGGTACGGATGCACCATCGTGATGGTTACCCAGAAAGTGGCGACGGCGATGCGGGCGGACCGCATCTTGCTGCTTGACGAAGGGCGGCTGATCGCCTGCGGCAGTCACGCGGATCTCGTGGACAGGTCGCCGCTGTACCGGAAAATCGTCGATTCCCAAAACGGAAGGGGGATGGTACAGCATGTTTGAGCCGCTCCTTGAACCGTTCCGGCAGCCGCGGGTGTCCTGGAAAACGGTCAAGCGGGACGACGCCAGGGACGAAGGGAGGCCGGCCGGCTTCGGCCATCCCTACGCCGTTCGAGCCAAAAAGCCGAACGTGCGAAACTGGAAGCACACCCTCGGCCGCATTTTCGCTTATCTGGCGGAGCGAAAATTCGGCCTTGCCGCCGTTTTGCTGCTTACCGCAGCAAGCGTCGGCCTCGCCCTGCTCGGGCCGCTCCTCGTCAAGAAGGCGATTGACGACCATCTCGTCAAATGGCATTTTGACGGCTTCGGCACGCTTCTTGTGCTGCTTGCCGCCGTGTACGCCTGCCATTCCCTTTTCACCTTCCTGCAAAACTGGCTGATGATCGGCATCTCCCAGCAAACCGTCTATCACATGCGCCGGGACCTGTTTGCCAAGCTGCAGAAGCTGCCGATTCCGTACTTCGACAAACGCCAGCAGGGCGAGCTCATGAGCCGGATGACGAACGACGTGGACAACGTCAGCTCGACGCTGAACGGTTCGGTCATCCAGGTGTGGTCCAGCACGCTCATGCTGATCGGCACGTTCACGCTCATGGTCTGGCTGAGCCCGATCTTGACCCTGCTCACCGCAGTGATCATCCCGGCAATGTTTCTCGGCATGCAGTGGATCACCCGGAGAACCGGACCGCTGTTCAAGCAGGTGCAGCGGGAACTCGGCGTCATGAACGGGTTTATCGAAGAAACGGTGTCGGGGCAGCGCATCATCAAAACCTTTTCCCTGGAAGAGCGGGTAATCGCCGGGTTTGCCGAAAAAAACGAACGGTACAAAAGCGCAGGGTACTGGGCCCAGGTGTATTCCGGATTCATTCCGAAACTGATGAACGCCCTCAACAACTTCTGCTTCGCCATCATCGCCGGCATCGGGGGCATTCTGGCGTTCCGCGGGTACGTGTCGATCGGCACCCTGCTCGTGTTCGTGGAATATTCCCGCCAGTTCACGCGGCCGCTGAACGACCTGTCCAACCAGTTCAACACGATGCTGTCGGCCATCGCCGGCGCGGAGCGGGTGTTCGAAGTAATGGACGCGGAAGAAGAAGCGGAAGATGAAGGGGGAGCGCGGGAGCTGGAATCGGTCCGGGGAGAAGTCGAATTTGACGGGGTCAGTTTCCACTACGAGGGAAGCGAACATACGCTGGAGGACGTTTCGTTCCGGGTGAGCCCGGGGCAGACGGTTGCCCTCGTCGGGCCGACGGGTGCGGGCAAGACGACGTTGATCCAGCTGCTGGCCCGGTTTTACGAGCCGCAACGCGGCACGATCCGGATCGACGGCATTCCGCTGAACGAAATCAAGCGGGACAGTTGGCGAAGGCAGCTCGCCGTCGTGCTGCAGGATCCGTTCCTGTTCCGCGGCACCGTGCGGGAAAACATCCGGTTCGGCAGGCCGGAGGCGACGGACGCGGAGGTGGAGGAGGCGGCCAGGCAGGCCAATGCCCATTTGTTCATCGTGAAGCTGCCCGACGGCTACGACACCATGCTGGATCCGGAAAGCGGCGGCATCAGCCAGGGGCAGAAACAGCTGCTTGCCATCGCCCGGGCGATGGTGGCGCGTCCCGCCGTGCTCATCCTCGACGAGGCGACCAGCAACATCGACACGGTGACGGAAATCCGCATCCAGGAAGCGATGCAGCGGCTGATGGCGGGCCGCACCAGCTTCGTGATCGCCCACCGGCTGAACACGATCCGCGGCGCCGATCTGATCCTCGTGCTGAAGGAAGGGCGTCTCGCGGAAGCCGGCACCCACGAGTCGCTGCTCGCCGCCCGCGGTTTCTACCATGCCCTTTATCATCCGAACCAGATTGAACGCAAGTCGACCCAGCCCATTCCGTCTACCGCCGCTCCGCCGACGGATTCGTGAACGGCGAGCCGTACGGAGCGCTCCTGCCAGATGACAAGGAGCCGGTCACGGATGAGCCGGTTTTCCAGATCCGCGAGCATCCGTTCCCGCACATGCCGGTCGGCCATCCGTTCGACGGCCGAGAGCGCCGCGCGGATGCTTGACGCTTCCCGTTCGTCCAGATGGCCGGCCATCGTCTGGAAAAGGTCGTATTGGCGCAACAACGCTTCCCGGTCCCGGATGAGGCTGAAAAACAGAAGATCCGCCTCCAGCCGTTTCTCGGCGGTAAGTCCGCCCGGCGGCACCAATTCCACCTCGACGGGAATGCCGAACCGGCCGAGACGGCCGGCGATGGCCGAGGCGTCTTTGCCGTACGGCTGGATCGTGACCAGGCGGAGGGGCTCCGCGGCGGGCGGCATCGTTTCTCCGGCCGGCGAGGCGGGAGGCGCGGATGCCGGGCCGGCAAACGCCCGCTGCGCCGCGGCCGCCGGCTTGGCGGCATCGCCGGTTCGGCCGTCCGCGCAACGGGCGGCGGTGCCGCGATCATCCGCAAGCCGGGCCAGAACGGCCGCGCGCCTGGCTGGATCGGACAGAAAACCGGCTTTGCGGGTGTTGACCGTCAAAAATTTGCTCACCGTCACATCGGAGCCGATCCGTTTCCAACCGGGCTCAAGGCCTTGCGGGTCGCGCGGATTGTGGATGATCCGGAACAGAAGGCCGTCTCCTCCGCCGAAAAATCCCTCGTCTTCCTCCTCCTGCAACAGCCAGATTTCCACCCTGTCCAAATGCGCCCTTTCGCGAAAATACCCTTCGAACGCTTCCAGAACAAGCATCCGGGCGCCGGATTCCATCAGCTTGAACGGGCCGGTGCCGACCGGCCGTTTCCGGAAACGGGACGCATCCGGCCGGCCGAGATCGGCGGGCAGCACGCCGGCGCGCACGGTGGCCAACAGTTCGGGAAAAAAGGCGAGGGGAGTTTCAAGCTCCACGGTGACCGTGCGCTCGTCGCGCACGTCAACCCGCCGGATTTTGCGGAACAGCTGCCGATACAGCGTTCCCGGCGGCGCCTCGCGCAGCCGTTCCAGGGTGAACGCCGCGTCTTTGCCGTCCAATTCCCTGCCGTGATGAAAGAAGACGCCCTTGCGCAAACGGAACGTCCAGATGCGGGCGTCCCTGTCCGACTCCCAGGCGTGGGCGAGGTGGGGAACCGGCAAGCCTTTCTCCAACCGGACCAGGGAATCGTACAGGTGGCTTGCGACAAACGATTCCGCCAGCAGGTTCATCTCCAGCGGATCCAGCGTGCGGGGCGCCTGGCGGATCGGCAGGCGCAGCACGTCGATTTTGCGGGGGCCGGCCGTTTCCCGGCGAAACCCGAATCGGGACAGCAGTTCCGCCTCCAGATGCGAGCGAAATTTGCCCGAAGGAGCCAGGGGGGCCAATTGTTCCAGGGCAGCGAGCATGTCCCGGCCGGATTCCGCCCTGTTGACCAGACTTGCCGCAATTTCATCCTCCGTGGCCAGGAGCGACAGGGCGGATCGCTTGCTCCGCCCGCGCCTCGCCTGCCATCCGATCCAGCCCCGTTCCTCCATGCGCGCGATGACAAGGGCCGCGTTGCGCGCCGTGCAGTCCCATATGCCGGCCAGTTCCTCCAGCGTCGTTTCCGCACCGCCCGTCCCTTCGAAACGCGAAAGCAATTGCAAATATTGCCGATGCAGCCTCATGGCAGCCTCCCGCTTCGTTGTCCCGCTTCCCGGAACCCGGCCACGGCGGCCGGCCAAAAAACAGGAAATCATGATTGAGCCAATTTCATTTTTAATTCTTATTTTATCGTCTAGAATGGGCTGTGGAAACCTTATTTCCACGGAGGTGTCATTCATGGACCGGGAAAATCGTTCACGAAGCCTTGCCGCCGGCGAATCCGGCCTTCCGGCACGTGTCGCCCTCGGCGCGCTGGCGCTCGCGGTGATTTGCCAGTGGCTGTTTTTTGACAAAACGTTCGGCGTTTCCGTTCCGCTGTTCGTCACGCTGCTCTATGTCTGGTATTTTTCCGTTGCGGGCACGGAAAACCGGAGCGGAACGCCGTTTGCCTGGGTGCTTCTGGCGACGATCTTCCTGTTGTCGTTGACCTATGCCCTGTTCTCGGCGGCCGTGTTTCGCGCGCTGAACATGCTGGCGCTTCCCCTGTTGGCTGCATTTCACGCGGTTTTGCACGCCGGGAAGACCGGCGGGGCATGGTACCGGAAAGATGCGGCGGTGAATGCGCTCAAGCATCTCGTCGCCGGAACGCTGCGCAACATCCCGGTTCCGTTCCGCCTGCTCGGCGGACGGATGGAAGGGGCCGGGGGCCGGCGCAGAATGATGCTGGCGGCGAAAATTGCCGTCGGACTGGTTTTGGCGTTTCCGCTCGTGCTGATCGTGACCGTGCTCCTGATTTCGGCGGACCGGGCGTTCGAGCGGGTGCTGCTTACCGTGCCCGACTGGTGGGCGGACATGAACCTGGCGGAATGGGCGGCGAGGGGTTTTTGGACGGCCCTGGTGTTCTTCGTGTTGTTCGGATTTGTGTGGAGTCTGTTGTCCCTCGGGACGGGGCGGGCAACAATCGAAGCCCGTGCTGGCGGATATGGGGAAGGGGCGGCGGCTCCGGCTCCCTGGGCGGATTCCGGCTGGAACGCGCTGCCGCCGTCCGACGCGCCGCGGCCGATTGCCGTTGATCCGGTCATCGCCCATACGGTGCTCGTTGCCGTCAACCTTGTGTATCTTTTGTTCGCCGTCGTGCAGTTTTCCTACCTGTTCGGTGCGTGGGACGGGGTGTTGCCGGACGGGCGGACGTACGCTGAACACGCCCGCAGCGGGTTTTTCGAGCTGGTCGCCGTCAGCATCATCAATTACGGGCTGCTTGCCGTCGCGCTCGTGTTGTCCCGTCCGGAAGCGAAGGGCGGGCGCCTGTTGCAGCGCTGGCTGCTCACCGCGCTGATGGCCGGGACGCTGGTCATGCTCGTGTCGGCGCACGTTCGGCTGTCCCTTTACGAGGAAGCGTACGGTTACTCGGTGCTCCGTTTTCTGGTGCACGCGTTTCTCGTCTACATGGCCGCGCTGCTCGTCGCGGCGTTATGGCGCATCTGGCGGGAAGGCGTTTCGCTTGTGCGCCTGTTCGCCCTGATCAGCCTGGCGGCGTGGCTGGCAATCAATTACGCGGGAGTGGACCGCCAGGTGGCCGAGTTGAACATCGCCCGTTACGACAAAGGCGGCGCGCTGGATGCGCACTACCTGACGCGGCTTTCTTATGACGCGGTTCCGGCGCTGCTGCCGCTTGCCGGCGAATTTCCCGAAGTGCGAGAGGATCTCAACATGCGCCTGGAACGTTTAAGCGGGGAAGATCGGTCCGTCGTTTCCTTCAACCTGTCCCGTTATCGGGCCCACAAGCTGCTGGAAAACGAAATGCGTTGACGACGGCGCGGACTCGTCCCGTCATTTCCGTTTGCCGGGAGGCCGCTGCCGCAGGCGGAAATACGTGACGAACGCCGCAATCATCATGGCAATGAATCCGATGTTGTCCGCCGTGGCGGCGTTGACGCCGAGCAGAAGCAGCAGGTTTTCGACGAACATTTTGGTGAGCAGGGCGATGGCGATGAGCAGGATCGGGCGCAGGATCGTGTAGTTTTGCATGGGACACCTCCCTTTGGCGATCTTTCGGCAGCGTCTGCCGAACGCCCCGGTTGTTCACAACCAGTGTAACCGATGGAGGGCCCCTTTTTCCAATGAAAATCTGCCGCTCCCGCCGATTCGGTTGCCTTCGTCCGCCGGGCATTCGCGCATAATCCATCCTGGAAAGGCAAACGTTAGAAGATGTGGATTTACATGCAAAAAGGGATGGGGTTGTTGCAAAATGTTGCGACGTTTGCTGGAAAATGCGATCCGATCTGCCGTCAACGAGACGATGGACAAGGCGATGACCCGCCTCGTGCGGGATTCCTACGTGGAAAATCTGTTTGAAATGGTGCCTTCCGCCCGCAAGGTCGGTGTGGTCAATCTGATGGAAATCGCCATGCGGGCCAAGCTCGGCAAGCCGGTGGAGCGGCCCCTCGGCAGCCCGCTGCCGTTCTCGCCGTGGGAGCAGCTTCTGTTCAATCCCGTGCATCTGGACAAACTCCCGGTGAAGGAAGACGCGCCGATCAACAAGCGGGTCACCATCGGCCGCCGGGCGCAAAAACCGCTGGAGATCGAGATCCCGATCATGATTGCGGCGATGAGCTTCGGCGGAGCGCTCAGCAAACGGGCCAAAATCGCCCTGGCGAAAGCGGCCACCGGTGCGGGAACCGCCACCAACTCCGGCGAGGCGGGGTTGCTGGAGGAAGAACGGGCTGCGGCCAGAAAGTTTATCGGCCAGTACAACCGCGGCGGGTGGATGAACACGCCGGACAAGTACAAGCGGCTCGATGCCATTGAAATCCAGCTCGGGCAAGGGGCGCAGGGGTCTTCGCCGCAGCGGACGTCCGCCCGATCGATCGGCGAAGACTTCCGGAAGGTGTACGGGCTCAAACCCGGGGAGGACGCCCTGATCCGTTCCCGGTTGCCGGGCGTGGAAACGAAGGACGATTTCGTCAAGCTGGTGAAGCGGCTGCGCAAGGAAACGGGGGTGCCCGTCGGGTTGAAAATCGCCGCCACCCACCGGCTGGAAAAGGAACTCGCCATCGCCCTCGAGGCGGAAGTCGACTTCATCACGGTGGACGGGGCGGAGGGCGGCACCCACGGCGGCGCGCCGACGCTGCAGGACGATCTCGGGCTGCCGACGCTGTACGCGGTCGCCCGGGCGGCCGATTTTCTGGCGGCGCAAGGCGCCTCCGGCGACGTGTCGCTGATTGCCGCCGGAGGCCTGGTGACGCCGGGTCGGATGATGAAGGCGCTCGCCCTCGGCGCGGATGCCGTCTACATCGGTACGGCGGCCATCATGGCGATGGTCAGCGACCAGGTGGTGGAGGCGATGCCCTTCGAGCCGCCGACGAGCCTGGTGGTGTACAGCGGCAAGGCGACGGACCAGCTCGACGTGGACAAGGCGGCGCAAAATTTGATCCGCTACCTGCAGGCGACGGTGCGGGAAATGGAGCTTGTCGCCATTTCCATCGGCAAGGACGACCTGAATGCCCTCGACCGCACCGACCTGTGTGCCCTCGATCCGTTTCTTGCCCGTGCCGTCGGCGTCGAATACGGCGCCGTCGCACCCGGGGCCCAGTCCGACTTCTTCCGCGGGTTTCCGGCCTGGACGCCGGGTGCGGAACGGACCGGAAAGGAGAAGGATTCGCTGCCGCTTCACTGACCGGTTTTCCGGCAGCGAAACGAAAGCTTGCCGCAAGGATGGCGGGCACGGCCCGGACTTCCGCCCGCCGCCTTCCCCGGGCCGTCCGATCATTCGTCTTTTGCCGCCGAAAGGTTCCGTTTTACAAAACATGGCGGGTGTTTTCCGGATCGTTCCGAACGCATGCGCCGCGCAAAACCGGAAATATGCGGAAAGAAGGCCGCAATACCCGAATGATCCGCTTTCTTTGCCGCCGTTCTCCAAAATGCACGATCATTCGCGCGCTGGTTATTTTTCTCAAACAGGCTATTGAAAACAACCGGACAAGGCCCTATAGTGAAAATCAGAAACACCATATTTCATTTCAAACGGGAGGTCAATCATTTGAAACGCATCAGGAAAACATTGTGGGTTTTGGCGATGTTGGCCATGGTCGGCTCCCTGCTGGCCGCATGCGGCGGGGGCAACAACGACAAGGGCGCCGGTTCCGGCGGCATGAAGGTCGGCATGGTCACGGACTCGGGCACGATCGACGACAAATCGTTCAACCAGGGTACCTGGGAAGGCATCCTGCGGGCCGCGGAAGATTTTGGTCTGGAAACCCGTTACCTGAAACCTCCGGGCGAAACGGAAGCGGAATACATGCAGGAAATCACCAACCTGTATGATGCGGGTTTCAAATTCATCGTCACGCCGGGATTCAAATTCGAAACCGCGATCTACCAGGCGCAAACGAAATATCCCGACGCGAAATTTGTCATTCTTGACGGTGCACCCCAAGACGGCAATTACAACTATGAGGTCAAGGAAAACACCGTCGCCATCTACTTCGCCGAACACGAATCCGGTTTCCTGGCCGGCCTGGCTACCGCCCTCGAACTGAAGGAAGGGGACGTCGGCTTCATCGGCGGCATGGAAATCCCGGCGGTGCAAAAATTCAACTGGGGCTTCCAGCAAGGCGTTCGTTACGCCAATGACAACTACGGCACCAACGTCACGATCAAGCCGGAGAACGTCATTTATCAAGGGACCTTCTCCGACACGGCGGCAGGCCAGCAAATCGCCGCCCAAATGTACGACCGCGGTGTCAAGGCCATCTTCGCGGCGGCAGGCGGCGTGGGCGTCGGTGTCATCACCGAAGCGAAAAACCGCGCTTCGACCGGCAAGGAAGTATGGGTGATCGGGGTCGACGTCGACCAGTATGACGAAGGCATCTACGACGGCACGAATTCCATCATCCTGACGTCGGCGATGAAGAAGATCGACCAGGCCACCTACGACATGATCAAGGCCCAGCTCGACAACAACTTCCCCGGCGGTCAAACGCTCACCTTCGATGCCGCCAACGACGGGGTCGGGTTGCCGAACGAAAATCCGAACCTGAGCGACGACACGGAGCAAAAAGTCAAAGAAGTGTACGCGAAAGTCAAAAACGGTGAAGTGAAAGTGTCGAGCGAACAAGGAGATTTGATAAAATAGTCGAATTATGAAAGAGGCGGTGCGAGCCGCCTCTTTTTCACTTGAACCTTGATCCACAAAATGACGGAGGTCGAACATGGAGCATATTGTGGAGATGCTTGGCATCCGCAAGGAGTTTCCCGGCATCGTCGCCAATGACAACGTGACGCTGCAACTCAGGCGGGGGGAAATCCACGCTCTGCTCGGCGAAAACGGGGCCGGAAAATCGACGCTGATGGGCATACTTTTTGGCATGTACCAACCAGACGCCGGCGTGATCAAAATCCGCGGGAAGGAGACAAAGATCGCCAACCCGAACGTGGCCAACGATCTCGGTATCGGCATGGTGCACCAGCATTTCAAGCTGGTCCACAACTTTACGGTGACGGAGAACATCATTCTCGGCAACGAACCGCGCAAAGGGCTGTTGTACGACACGAAATCGGCCGGCAAACGGATCGCCGAACTGAGCAAACAGTACGGCCTGAACGTGGACCCCGATGCCAAAATCGAGGATATTTCCGTCGGCATGCAGCAACGCGTTGAAATTTTGAAGATGCTGTACCGGGAAGCGGAAGTGCTCATCTTCGACGAACCGACCGCCGTCCTGACGCCCCAGGAAATCCGGGATCTGATGGACATCATGAAAAGCCTGAAGGCGGAAGGCAAATCGATCATCCTGATCACCCACAAACTGAAGGAAATCAAGGCGGTGGCCGACCGCTGCACCGTCATCCGCCGCGGCAAACTGATCGGCACGGTGGACGTGGCGACGACCAGCGAGGCGGAAATGGCGAAAATGATGGTCGGCCGCGACGTCAGCTTCACGGTGGACAAAGCGAAAATCGAGACCGGGGACACCGTGCTCCGGATCGACTCGCTGACGGTGCTCAACAACAAGAAAGTGCCGGGCCTGAAATCGTTCAGCCTGGATGTGCGACGGGGCGAAATCGTCGGCATCGCCGGCGTAGAAGGCAACGGACAGACCGAACTGGTGGAAGCGTTGACAGGTTTGCGAAAACCGGAATCGGGCACGATCTGGTTCAACGGGCAGGACATCACCCGATATCCGGTGCGCCGCCGGATCGAAAGCGGCATCGCCCACATTCCCGAAGACCGGCAAAAACGCGGCCTTGTTCTTGACTATACCGTGGAAGAAAACATGATTCTGGAAGTGTACTACAGAGCGCCCTATGCCAAGCGGGGATTGCTGCAACGAAATGAAATCCGCGGGCATGCGGAGCGGATCATCCGCGATTTCGACGTACGGGCCGGCGAAGGCGCCGCTTCGAAAGCCCGGTCGCTGTCAGGCGGCAACCAGCAGAAGGCGATCATCGGCCGCGAAGTGGAGCTGGATCCGCTGCTGCTCATCGCCGTCCAGCCGACGCGGGGCCTCGATGTCGGTTCCATCGAATACATTCACAAGCGGCTGGTGGAACAGCGCAACAAGGGGAAAGCGGTGCTGCTCGTGTCCCTGGAGCTGGATGAGGTCCTCGGCCTGTCGGATCGCATCGCCGTCCTCAACAACGGCGAGCTGATCGGCATCGTGAACGCCGCGGAAACAAACGAAAACGAAATCGGCCTGATGATGGCCGGAATCGGGAAGGAGGCCGAAAGCCGATGAAAAACGCCATCGTATCCCTGCTCGCCGTCCTGTTCGGCCTCATCGCGGGGGCGCTGCTCATGGCCGTCACCGGGAGCAATCCGGTTGCCGGTTACACCTACCTGTTCGAAGGCGGCCTGAAAAGCATTGAACGGATCGGCAACACCCTGGCCACGGCGACGCCGCTCATCTTCACCGGGCTGTCCGTCGCCTTCGCCTTCCGCACCGGCCTGTTCAACATCGGGGCATCCGGCCAAATGCTGTTCGGCGGATTTTGCGCCACCTTCGTCGGCCTGACGCTGGACTTGCCGAAAGCCATTCTCGTGCCGGTCGTCATCGTCGTCGGTTTCGTTGCCGGCGCGCTGTGGGCGTTCCTGCCGGGCCTGCTGAAAGCGAAGTTCAATGTGCATGAGGTCGTTTCCACCATCATGCTCAACTGGACCGCCTATTGGGTCGTGTACAACGTGGTGCCGGCCTACCTGAAAGGCTCGTATGAAACGGAATCGCGCCCGTTGCCGCCCAACGCGCAGCTGCGCATGGGCTGGCTGTCGGATCTGTTCGGCGGATCCTACATCAACCTGGGCATTTTTCTCGGGGTGCTTGCGGTCATCGCCATCGCCTTCATCATTGACCGGACGACCCTCGGGTACGAAATGAAAGCCGTCGGCTTCAACCGCCACGCCGCCGAATTCGCGGGCATGGCGGTGGACCGCAACATCGTGCTTGCCATGGTCATTTCCGGCGGATTGGCGGGCCTCGGGGGAGTGGCCCAGTACATGGGCAACGCCATCAACATCCAGATCGGCCATTTGCCGACCCAGGGTTTTGACGGCATCGCCGTGGCGCTGCTCGGCGCCAACAATCCGTACGGCGTCTTGCTGGCGGCGATCTTCTTCGGCCTGCTTTATTCGGGCCGCGGCTACATGAACGCAATGGTGGGCATCCCGCCGGAAATTTCCGACACGATCATCGCCATCATCATCTATTTCGCGGCAACGAGCATCCTGATCGAACGGCTGATCAGCCGCCTCTTGCGCAAGCGCCGGGAAAAACGGGATGCGAATGCGGAAAGCGGGAGGGCGTAAGCGATGTGGCAACTCATTTCCGGGATTTTTCCGTACGCGATTCTGTATACGATTCCCCTCCTGATCACCGCCCTCGGGGGCCTGTTCAGCGAGCGGAGCGGCATCGTCAACATCGGTCTCGAAGGCCTCATGGTCATCGGGATGTTTTCCTGTGCCTTTACCATCATTCAACTGCAGTCGGTCATGCCGAATCTGGCCCTGTGGATCGGATTGCTTGCCGGGGTGGCGGCGGGCATGCTGTTTTCCCTGCTGCACGCCTTCGCCAGCATCAACCTGAGCGCCAATCAGGTCATCAGCGGTACCGCCATCAATATGATGGCAGGGGCGATCACGGTGTTCCTTGCGCGCAACATTACGGGCAGCGGCAACATCCGCATCCAGCGCGGCTTTACGCCCAATGAAGTGCCGGTGTTGTCGGACATTCCGATCCTCGGCAAGTTGTTCTTTACGAACGCCTACGTGACCACGCTGGTCATTCTGCTCATTCTGCTGCTCAGCAGTTTCGTGCTCTACAAGACGCCCTTCGGCCTGCGCCTAAGGGCTTGCGGCGAAAACCCGCAGGCGGCCGAGGCGGCCGGCATCAACGTGCGCCGCATGCGCTACATCGGCGTCCTCATCTCGGGCGCCTTCGCGGCCCTCGGCGGCGCCGTCATCATCGTTACGTACAGCGGCGAGTTCAACGGTTCGGCGGCGGGCCTCGGATTCCTGGCGCTGGCGGCTTTGATCTTCGGCCAATGGCGGCCTTTCGGCGTCCTCGGCGCAACGTTCTTCTTCGGATTCGCCAGCACGGTGGCCAACGTTTCGCAGGTCATTCCCGAACTGAAGGTCATACCGCCGGTCATCCTGCAGACGTTCCCGTATGTGGTGACCCTGATCGCGCTGATCATTTTCTCGAAATCGTCCCAGGCGCCCAGGGCAGCGGGCGAACCGTTCGATTCCGGCAAACGTTGAGCATGTGAAGGGAAGAGCCGGTATCCGGGCGGATGCGGATCCGGCATGCTTGAAGTCCGATGGATGGGAAACCGGCCGGCGGAACTTCCGTGCGGCCGGTTTCGGCCTTTGGCCGGCGCCGGCCGGCAGGACGCATGGCAGAACGACCGTTTACGTGATGACGATGGGGGAGGAAGCATGGCTCAACTTTTTTACAAGTACGGGACGATGAACAGCGGCAAATCGTTCGAAATCATCAAGGTGGCGCACAACTACGAAGAGCAGGACAAACCGGTGCTCATCTACAAACCGGCCATTGACACCCGCAGCGGCTACGACACGGTCGGCACGCGGGCGGGACTGAGCCGCAAGGCGATCCCCGTCTACGATGACACCAACATTTTCGAAAGCGTCAAAAAGGAACTGGCCTCATCCCCCAAATACCGCATTTATTGCGTGTTGGTGGATGAAGCGCAGTTCCTCCGCAAACACCACGTGCTGCAGTTGACGCAGGTGGTGGATGAACTGGACATTCCGGTGATGGCGTTCGGGCTCAAAAACGATTTCCGCAACCAACTGTTCGAAGGCAGCCGCGAACTGCTCATCCATGCCGACAAGATCGAGGAAATCAAGACAATCTGTTGGTATTGCGCCCGCAAGGCGACGATGGTGATCCGTTTTCAGGACGGAAAACCGGTCAACGAAGGCGCACAGATTTTGATCGGCGGCAACGACGAATACAAACCGGTGTGCCGTCGGTGCTACAAGGCCGCTTTTCAGACCTGATGGTCCTTGCGGCGCAAAACGGCTTTCAGCTTTTTGGCGAATCCGTGGCGGCTCCCGCGGTCCGGCTTGTCCGATCCGGAGGGGGCCGCGTTGTTTTTGTCCGCCCGGCAGGCGTCAACGTCCGAAAGCTCGACGCACGGCACGTCGACCGGAACGGGGGAAGCGATCACCATCCCGATCTCCGTTTCGTGCAGCCCGTTGTGCACTTTGCGGTAAGGCACGTCGCGCTCGTTGGCGAGACGGATGTATTTGCCGATGGCCTCGTACTCCATGTCTCCGTTCAGCACGATGGTGATGTCCCGATATGCATCCAGCGCTTCGTACACTTGACGGGGGATGTCCTTGCCGCGCACCTGCTTCTGGGTCAGGGCCAGCACGACGCGTTCGCGAAACTCGCCGAGGTAGCGTTTTTTTTCTTCCGGTTTCAGTTCGGGCGTTCCGTACATCCCGCGTTTCAGATAGTCCATGACGTCTTCTTTGCCCATGTTGTCGGTCACCATCCGAGTTGATTTTCTTTGTAGTATAATGGTTTGGACCTTCGTGATTCAATTGCGTGCCCGCACGCCGGCTGGAATTTTGGAAACGGATTGATGAAAGGGGTTGTGCAGATTGGGAATGGACGGATATCGCCATCAAAAGGGCAGGATTGATGCGCGCGGACGGGAATGGAAGAGCCGGGCGCGGCTTTGCTTGATCATTGCCGTGGTTGCGGCAAGTTTGGCGGGATGCGCCCGCCCGGCGTCGGAAGCGCCTTCCGTTTCCCCGGCTGCCTTGATCCAGGGGGAGACGGTGCTGGCGCCTCTGGACGAACCCCCTTTCATCAAGGTGAAGCTCGGAGACGAATGGCTGGAAATCAGCACGGTGGACGAATATCCGTCGTCGCCCGCCATTTCGCCGGATCAACGCCGGATGGCCTACATCGCGCCATACGAGTTTGAAATGGCCGGGGAAGTCTATCTCTACACCGCCGGCGACCGCGAAGGAACCGTATTGCTGGGACGCGATTCGATTCCCGACAAGCAGACGCCGTACCGGTTGATGTGGATGGACGAAGCGAAGTTGGCCGTTCTTCTGGGTTACCAATACGGGACCATTCCTTCCCGGCGTTTGCTGCTGGCAGTGGATGCGGAAACCGGCGCGAGAGAAACGATCCTGGAAGTTTCGGAGCGCCAGGACATCCGGGAAATGGCGCTTGAACCGGATGGCGCAGGCATTCGGCTCGTCGTCGCGGAGTACAATGAAGATTTTACCGATGCCGTTGAAAAGCCGATGCGGGTCGACCTTCGTTGATCCGTGAAAAGGTTGCCGCCGCGGGAAACGTCTTTTCCGCGAAAGGCGCCTTTTTCCTGTCCCGTGCCGGCAGCGAACGGACGGCCGGATGCGGACGATGCGTCAGATGCCGAGGATCCGGCGAACCATCCGCTCGTACCAATTCCACGGAAGCAGCGAGCGGGCCGCCAGGGCGGGCTTCATGCCCCGCCCGATGGGATGGCGGAGGGGCGGATGCGGGTGCCCGGCGAGCGCGGCGATCAATTCCGCGACTTCTCCGGGATCGCCGGCCTGTTCCGCGGTTTGCCGGGCGGTCCGGAACACGGCTTCGGTCATGTCGCGATAGGGCGAATCGGGGGACGTCTTCACCAGATTGAAGCCTTTGCGCCAAATGTCCGTTTTGTAGGAGCCCGGCTCGACGAGCACGACATGTACGCCGAAAGGCGCCAGTTCCAGCCGCAGCGATTCACTGAACCCTTCCACGGCGAATTTGGATGCGCTGTAGGGGCCAAAACCCGGCATCGCCATGCGGCCGCTGATGCTGGACACGTTGACGATCAGGCCGGCGCCCTGCCTGCGCATGTGGGGCACGACGAGCTGGGTGAGCCAAACGACGGCGAAAAAGTTGGTCTCCATTTGGTCCCGCCAATCCTCGAGGGGCACTTCTTCGATCATGCCGCCCCGGGCAAAGCCGGCGTTGTTGACCAGCACGTCCAGGCGGCCGTACCGTTCGATCACGGTTTCCACGGTGCGAACGGCTTCTTCTTCCTTCGTCACGTCCAGTTTGCACACGTCGATCAAGTGTTGCACGCCGCGTTCGACGGCCATGGCGAGAAGCCCGTCCTGCTTGGCCGGATCCCGCATGGCGGCGATGACCCGGTGGCCGCGCCCGGCGCATGCCAGCGCCGTCAGCAGGCCGAAACCGGAAGATGCACCGGTGATGAGTACAATCATGAACATGCCTCCTGTCAAAGAAACGATATCCGTGTGTTTCCACAACAGGAACGCTTTTTCCTGCCGGGATCCGTCGAAAGGAGACGGCAAATTCGTGCGATGCCGCTTGCCCGCATGCCGGATCGATGAAATTTCGGAAACGGAGCCCGGCCATCGTTGAAATCCCCGGAAAGTTCGATTATGATCGAACTATGAAAACCATCAATCTGACCCGGTTGTTCAAGGCGCTGAGTTGCGAGCAGCGGTTGAACCTCTTTCTGTTGCTCACCGGTTGGTGCAGTGACGAAATGGCAAGCGAAGAAGGGATGGAGAGATGCTTTACCCGCGCTTGCGAAGAGTTGCACCTGTCGCGGTCGACCATTTCCCATCATTTCCGGGAACTGGAGAAAGCGGGTTTGATCGTGTGCTCGCGCAGCGGACAAACGAAACTTTGCAGGATCAATCCGGAAGCGGTGGCAGCGATCCGCCAATTTGCAGACACAGCGGACAGGAGGAACATGCATGCGGAGACTGGACGACCAACTCCGTGACCGGGCATCCGACCCGGAATGGCGAGCCCTTTTGCTTCAATCGGAATGGGGGCTGGAGAAGGAATCACAACGGATCGATCCGGAAGGGCACCTGGCCCTTACGCCCCACCCGGAAGCGTTCGGGGACAAATTGACCCATCCGTACATTACGACGGATTTTGCGGAAAGCCAGCTGGAATTGATTACGCCGCCGCTTCCCGGCACCAGGGAGGCGCTGGCCAGGCTGTCCGAAATCCACGATGAAGTGGATGCGGGGCTCGGCCGCGAATTGCTCTGGCCGCTCAGCATGCCGCCCGTTTTGCCGCCGGAACGGGACATCCCGATCGCCCGGTACGGCCCGTCGCCGGAGGGAAGGGCGAGGGAAGCCTACCGCGAAGGGCTGGCGGCGCGGTACGGCAAAAAAATGCAGATGATTTGCGGGTTGCACGTGAATTTTTCCTACGGGCGGGAGCTCACCGAATGGCTGGGGGAGGCGAAATTCCCGGATCTTCCGCGGGAAGGGCGCAAAGACGCGCTTTATTTTGCCGCCGCGCGCAATTTTCTGCGGTACCGCTGGCTGCTGATCTATCTGTTCGGTTCGTCGCCGAATGCCGACCCGACCTACAATCCGGTGGTCGACCGGGAACTGGAAGTGATTGAGGCGCGCTGCCCGGGATGTTCCGGCATTTCGGAGCGATACGGGCAACACGCCACGAGCCTCAGGGTAAGCCGGTACGGATACGCCAACGCGTTCCTCGAATCCGGCGGCGTCAGTTTCAACAGCCGACGGGAATACATTGCCTCGTTCCGCCGCCTGCTGGAATCGGAACTGGCGACGGAAAGCGAATGGTACTCCCCGATCCGACTCAAAACCGAGGCGGCCAAGGGGGAAAGCCAGCTTTCGGCGATGGAACGCAGCGGCGTGAAATACATGGAGGTGCGGGTGATCGATCTCGATCCGTACGAAAGGATCGGGATCAGCCTCGAACGGCTCGACTTTCTCCATCTGTTTCTGCTGTTCTGTGCGCTCGCCGACAGCCCGCCGATTGATGACGCGGCGAGCCGGCTCATGCAGGAAAATCATCATCTCGTTTCGCTTTCCGGACGAAAACCCGGCCTGATGCTGCACAAAGAGGGCGAAGGGGAAGTGCCGCTTGCCGGGTGGGCCCTGGAACTGATGGGCGACATGGCGGAAATCGCCGGCTGGATGGACGGAGACGGCGATCGGTACCGTTCGGCGTTGGACAGGGAGCGCGCGAAGGTGCTGGACGCCTCGTTCCTCCCGTCGGCCGTCATGACGAAGGAAATGCGCGAGCGGGGGGAAACCTTCGCCGATTTCGGGCTGCGGCTCGCCCGGCAACACAAAAAAATACCGCTTGCGGGGGGTACGCCATGAAAGAAACGGACAACGCATCAACGAACGGTACGGACATCGGCGCCGGGATGGAACTGTCGACGCAAATGTTGATCCGCGAGGCGCTCCGCCGGGGATACGAAGTCGACGTGCTGGACCGGGCGGACAATTTCATCCGGCTGCGCAAGGGTGACCGGACGGAATACATCAAACAGGCGACGAGAACGTCCGTCGATACATACATCGCCCCTTTGATCATGGAAAACAAGGTTGTGACCAAACGCGTTCTCGCGGATCACGGCATTCGCGTGCCCGAAGGCGTCACGGTCGGAACGCCGGAGGAAGCGGAGCGGGCTTTGCCGACGTTTGCGGACAAAGACGTGGTGGTCAAACCGAAATCGACCAACTTCGGGCTTGGCGTCCAGGTGCTGAAACGTCCCTTCGACACGGAATCGTTCCGTGAAGCGGTGCGCTACGCCTTCACCTTCGACGATACGGTCATGATCGAGGAATTCATCCCCGGGCGGGAATACCGGTTTCTCGTCATCGGCGACGAAACCGTCGCCGTGCTGTATCGCGTGCCCGCCAACGTGACGGGGGACGGCAAACGCACCATCGCCGAGCTTGTCGAGGAGAAAAACCGGGATCCGCGCCGGGGAACGGGACACGTCAAACCGCTCGAACAGATCCGGCTGGGCGAAGTGGAGAAGGCCTATCTCGCAGCCCGGGGCTTGACTTTCGACTCGGTGCCGGCGGAAGGCGAAACCGTCTATTTGCGGGAAAATTCCAACATCAGCACGGGCGGCGACAGCATCGACTGTACGGACGACATGCCGGATTATTACAAAGAAATTGCCGCCAAGGCGGCGCAGGCCGTCGGTGCGCGCATTTGCGGCGCGGACCTGATTGTGCCGGACCTCGCCCGCGTGCCGGGCGACTATTGCGTGATTGAACTGAACTTCAATCCCGCCCTGCACATTCACGACTTTCCGTACAAGGGGAAAAACCGGGAAGTGGAGAAGAAAGTGCTCGATTTGCTCGGTCTGCATTGAACGGCTGCCCGTCGGCGGTGCGAGGGGAGAAGACGCCCGAACGGATGGCGATATACGCGTGCATGCCCGCTCCGAAGGAGCGGGCTTTTTTTTTTCGTTTCCGAAGCCGGATTTGCTCCCCTTGGCGAAATTTGACATTGCCATGATGCATGTCACTTTTTTTCGAACGGGGCAAGCAATTTGCGGGACAATGTTCGACAATTCCGGTATAATGATCGCTAGGAGGCACGAAAACCGGGAGTAAAGGAGCATGATCCATGAGCATAGCCAAAAAAATTGCGATCGGTTGTCTTGCCGTTTCTGTGACGACATACGGGACGAGCGCCTTTTTCATTTTCGTGTTGCAACCCTATTTTGAACATCTGGTCTCTGCAAGCGCTTTTACGCTGCTTACAATCGCCGCCGGCATCTTCTGGACCGTCCTGCTCGGCTGGCTGTCTGCCAGATGGTTCATTCGCCCCCTGCTGGAGGTGTCCCGCGCGGCGGGCCAAGTGGCATCCGGCAACCTGGCCGTCGAAGTGAATCCCCACCAGTCGCAGGATGAAATCGGGCAACTGGTCAACGGATTCCGGGAAATGCTGGGCAATCTGAAAACGATGATCCGGGGGATCGCCAAAAACTCCAGCGTAACCAACCAGAGCGTGGAGGAGCTTTCCCAGGCCATCTTGAGCGCCGCGCAACAGATCGAGCGCATTTCCGTCGTCTCTTCCGACATTCGCGGGTTGACCGAAGAGCAGGACGACCGGACGAAGCAAATTTTGGATTCCTTCACGTCGATCCGTGATTCGGTGGAGTCCATCAAGGGGAAATCGGCGGATACGCAGGCGTTGTCCGAATCGATGATGGCATCGATCCGCAGCGCCATCGAAGAAATCGTGAAGCTGATCGAGGGCATGCGGCGCATGGTGGAAGAAACCCGCGAGTCCGCGGAACATGTTTTGCAGCTGCGGGACAAGGCGGAGAAAATCACCGAATTTTCCGATGTGGTCGCCCAGATTGCCAACCAGACCCACCTTCTGGCGCTCAACGCTTCCATCGAAGCGGCCCATGCCGGCGAACTCGGCCGCGGGTTCCAGGTGGTCGCGGGAGAAATCCGCAAGCTGTCCGAGGAAAGCAACCAGGCGGTTGCGGAGATTCAGACGCTGATCACGGAAATCCAAAAGGAAATCCATTCCGTCGTCCATCGCATCCGCGACCAGGCGGAACTGGGCGAGTCGGAATTCCGGCGCACGGAATCGGTGACGGAAAACATCCGCGGCGTGGAGCTGTCGACGGCCAGCGTCTCCGACGCCGTCCATCAGGTGCGCGCGATGATCGAAACGCAGGCGGAAGTTTTCCAGGCGGCCGTGCAGCAAATCGGCGACATCGCCGACATGGCCGGGCGCATTTCGCTGCATGCGTCCGAAGTGTCCGCTTCTACGCAGGAACAGACCGCCTTCATGCAACAGTTGTCCGCCACCTTCGAAGAATTGCGCAACATGGCCAACGAACTGCATGCACAGGCGGCCCGGTTCGTATTGCCGGAAGATCGCAAAGCGAACAAAGCGTGAACGGATCTGCACGGGATTCTGCACGGCAAAAACGCCAAACCCTTCTTCGGGACAAGTTCCCTGCGAAGCGGTTTGGCGTTGTTTTGTTGATTCGTCAAAATTGCAGGGTCAGCCAGCCGAACACGCCGGCGTAGACGATGGCGGGCAGCAGGTTGGCGACGTTGACGGATTTGATGTTCAGGACGCCGAGGCCGATGCCGATGATCAGAATGCCGCCGACCGCGGTCACTTCGGTGATGATCGCCTGCAGGGACGATTCGCTGAACGCCAGCATGATGGCGCCGGCAGCGAGAGCGATGCTTCCCTGGTACAGAAAAATCGGAATGGCGGAGAACATGACCCCGATGCCCAGCGTGGAGGCAAAGATGATGGACGAAATGCCGTCCAGCATCGATTTCGTGTACAAAATGTCGTGATTGTGGCGAAGCCCGCCGTCGATGGCGCCCAGGATGGCCATGGCGCCGATGCAATAGACCAGGGTGGCGGTGACGAACCCTTGCGCGATGGAGCCGCTGCCTTTCGCTCCCCTGCCCTTCAGGACGCGGTTTACGCCCTGTTCCAGCTTTCTGCCGAGGGCGTTCAACCGGTCGTCCAGTTTCAGCCATTCGCCGGTCAAACCGCCGAGCACGAGACTGCCGATCGTGATGAGGATGTTTTCCGTTTCGAAGGCCATCGTCATGCCGAGAACGATGACGGCAAGCCCCAAACCCTGCATGATGGTGTTCTTCAATCGTTCCGGCAACTGCGGCAGGAACGAACCGAGCAAAGAACCGGCCAGTACGGCAAGCGTGTTGACGATGGTGCCCCAAAGTGCCATGATTGTTGTCTCTTCCTCTCCCATGATGTCGAACACATGACTCTTCCCATTATAAAAAAACGGAACGGCCGTGTCGATTGTGGATGAAGGGTCCCGGAGAACCGGCATCGGCATGTGACAATCCCTGGCTTCGCCCGGAAGCGATGATTCATCCCGGGGGAAGGAAACCTTGATGTGCCGAATCGGGCGAACATCGGACAGGCGTGCCCGGATCACAAGGCATCCAGGATGTCGCCCGCCAGCAGGGAAGCGGGGGATGGACGGTTTTCCGCCGCCCGGTCGCCCGCTTCCCCGTGCAGAAACACCCCGGCCACGGCAGCGGCTTCAGGCGGCAGCCCTTGCGCCAGAAGGCCGGCAAGGAGACCCGCCAGCACGTCGCCGGTGCCGCCGGTGCCCATGCCGGAATTGCCGGTCGGGTTGACGAACGACCGACCGTCGGGCAGTGCCGTTACCGTTCGTGCGCCCTTCAGCACGACAATGACGCCGTGCCGCACGGCGAGCGTCCGGGCCGCCCCGATCCGGTCGCGCTGGATATCGGGGACGGACATTCCGGTCAGCCTCGCCATTTCCCCCGGATGGGGCGTGATGATCGCGGTTGCCCGGCGGGACGGCCACTGCGAAAGCCCCCGGCTGTCGGCAAGGATGTTCAGGGCGTCGGCATCCAGCACGAGCGGGATCGGCAAATCCGTCCACAGTTGCCGGAGCCATTCCGCATCCCCGGAAAAACGGGCGATGCCGGGGCCGATGACGGCCGATTTTTTGCTTTCGGCGAGCTGCGTGAGCCGTCCGGCGGAAGCCGCCGTCCAGTTTCCGTCGCCGTCGTCGGCAACGCCGGCCAAAATCGCTTCCGGCAGCCGCCCTGCCATCGCCCGGGCGACCGTTTGCGGCAACGCCCAGGTGACGAGGCCGGCCCCCGCGCGAAGCGCCGCTTTGGCAGCGAGCAAACCGGCGCCTTCGTAGGCGCCTGATCCGGCGATCACGAGGGCGTGGCCGAACGTTCCCTTGTGTCCGTCCGCCGGCCGTTCGAGGGGAAGCGCCAGTCCGAAGACGGCCCCGATCGTTTCCCTGGTCGCCAGCCAGGTGTCGGCGCCGTACAGGTCCGCCAATCCGGCCGGAATGCCGATGCTGCGGACGATGATGCGGCCGGCGTACGCTGCGCCGGGATACTGGACGAGGCCGCTTTTGCAGAAGGCGAGCGTCACCGTCAGCCGGGCCCGGATGCAGGGATCGTGCACTTCGCCCGTATCCGCGTTCAGCCCGCTCGGGATGTCAATGGCGATGACGGGCAATCCGCAGGCATTCGCTTCCCGGATAAGGGACGCATACGGTTCCCTGGGGGCGCCTGCCGTTCCGGTGCCGAGCAAACCGTCCACCACGCCGGCATACCGGCGCCAGTCGACGCCGCCCGGCTGATATTGCCTTGCGGGGATTCCCATTCTGGCCGCAATGTCCCGCTGCAGGGCCGCCTCGCCTTCCAGTTGCTCCGGTGCGACCGCATACAGCAGTTCCGCACCGATCCCCGCCTCGATCAGATGCCTCGCCGCCACGATGCCGTCTCCGCCGTTGTTGCCTTTGCCGACCAGCACGAGCCAGGGGCGGGCAACCGCCTGGTGTTCGCCGGCAAACAGCAGCACTTCTTCCGCCACGGCACGCCCGGCATTTTCCATCAGCACGGCCGCCGGCAAACCGATCGTGTCGATGGCATGCCGGTCCATTTTGCGCATTTGTTCCGCCGTCACAAGCAACATGTCCGTTCATCTCCTTCCGGATTTCAGTATAACGCGAGTCGCCCTTGCCAACAAACGGTTTCCCCGGCCGGACGGGCGTTCGGCGTGCATGCAAGGCATCCGGGAACGGGAGGCGGAAGGAACCATGATGCCGCCGTCCCGCGGAATGGGCTATAATGGCATACGGGAAACCTTATGCAAGACGGAGGGATGCACATGGCGAAAGCGATGATTTTGATGGGCAACGGATATGAAGAAGTGGAAGCGTTGACGGTGGTCGACTATTTGCGGCGGGCGAACATCGACATCGACATGGTGTCGATCACGGGCAGCCTGGAGACGGTGGGCGATCACGGCATTCAGGTCAAGGCGGACAGGAGGCTGGAAGACATCGACGCCGGAGAATACGATGCGGTCATTACGCCGGGCGGCATGCCGGGCACGCGGATGCTGGCGGGCGACGAACGGGTGCTGAAGCTGGTGAAGGATTTTTTTGAACGGGGAAAATGGGTGGCTTCCATCTGCGCGTCGCCGATGGTGCTGGAAGCGGCGGGTGTCGCCGGTTCGGTGAAAGGCACCTGCTACCCCGGCATCGAGCAAAACGTGACGTTCAAATCCCATTCGGAAGACCTGGTCGTGCAGGACGGCAACGTGATCACGTCCCGCGGGCCGGCGACGGCGGACTATTTCGCCTTCAAATTGATCGAGGCGTTGGCCGGCAGGGAGAAGGCGGAGGAAATCCGGGCGAAAACGCTGGCGCGGATGGTGGAAGCGTCGTTCCGGTAACCCGCGGGAAAAACGGGCCGCCTTGTTGGAAGGCGTCGGCCGGCATTGTCCGGTTCCCCCAATATCCGGTATAATGGACGGGGTATTGTTCAATCTGTAACGGAAAGCGGGACGAATCATGGGACGCAAATGGAACAACATCAAGGAAAAGAAAGCGGCCAAAGATGCCAACACGAGCCGCATCTACTCCAAATTCGGTCTGGAAATCTACGTGGCGGCGAAAAAAGGGGAGCCTGATCCGGAGTCGAACCGGGCGCTCAAGGTCGTACTGGAACGGGCGAAAACGTACAACGTGCCGCGGGCGATCATCGACCGGGCCCTGGAGAAAGCGCGCGGCTCGGCGGACGAGAAATACGAGGAACTGCGCTATGAAGGGTTCGGGCCGAACGGTTCGATGGTCATCGTCGATACGCTGACCAACAACGTGAACCGGACCGCCGCCGACGTGCGCGCCGCGTTCAACAAGCATGGCGGCAATCTGGGCGTGAACGGCTCGGTTTCGTACCTGTTTGACGAAACGGCGGTGTTCGGCATCGAAGGCAAATCGGTGGACGACGTGCTGGAATTGCTGCTCGAAGCAGACACGGACGTGCGAGACGTGACGGAAGAAGACGGGATGACGGTCATCTACGCCGCGCCGGACCAATACCACAACGTGCAGGCGGCGCTGAAGGAGAAGGGCATTACGGAATTTTCCGTCGCGGAAATCACGATGCTGCCGCAAACGTATGTGAAGCTGGATGACGCCGCGATGGTGCAGTTCGAGAAGCTGATCAACGCGCTGGAAAGCCTGGACGACGTCCAGCAAGTGTATCACAACGTGGACATGGATGAATGAGTGAAAAAACCTCCCGCAGCGGCGAATTTCCGCAGACGGGAGGTTTTTGCCTGCCGGTCGTTTTGGTTGTCTGCCCTGTCTGCCTGCGACGGCGGCCGGGCCGAGGGAAGGGAGCAATCCCGCCGCTCAGTCGGTGCCTGCCATCACAAGCAGGATGACGGCGGCCGCTTCAGCCAGCGTCACCGGTTCATGGGGGGCGAGTTCTTCGCCTTCGGCGATGCCGAGCATCTCTCTGGCCGTAAGCAGGGCCGTGCCTTCTTCGGCCCATGCCGGGATTTGGTTTGCATCGCGGTAATATTGCCCAATGGAAAGCCGTCCGTCCGCCGGAGCGCCGCCCAGGGCCCGTCCGACCATCGCGATCATTTCCGCACGGGTGATCGGGTAATGCGGCTTCAGGGTTTGATCCGGGTAACCTGCCGCGATGCCTTGCCGAAACGCCTGCTTGACGCTGCCGACGGCCCGGATGTCGATATGATCCGCATCCACAAACGGCAAATCCGCTTCGCCGTTGTCTTCGGATTCCGCAGCACCGATGGCATGCATCAGCATGTAGATAAACTCGTCCCGGTACACCAGATTCAGCGGATTGTAGGCATGCGGGTTGAACCCGAGCCAGAAACGGCGTCCGGCCTGTCCGGGCGGTTCGTAGCCCGGCATCCAGACGAGATGGCCTTCGACGCCCGGATCCCGTACGTGTTCAGCGATTTTCACCCAGTAATGCCCGCCGCTCTCTTCCCGGATTTGCCAGACGTCGAAGTCGGCAAATTTCCGGTCGCCGGCTTCATTCAGCATGATGACGCCCGTCGCGCCGATGAAGGCTTGCGAAAGTTCGACGAAACGCCGTTTCCATTCGCCCGGGTCGTCCGGTTGCTCCAGTTCGGGCAACAGGTCGGCGATCAGCCACGGAATGTCGTAGGCGTAGATGGTGTTGGGCATCGCCACTCGTCCGAGTTCTTCCTCGATGCGTTGTTTCACGTCCAAATAATAGGCGGTTTCGGTAAATCCGTAGGAAACGGCGGCAAACCCGACCTTCTCCGCGAAAGCCAGAGCTTCACCGCTTTGGTGGAAAGACGTGTTCAAGGCAAGCGTCTCCGTGCCAAACCACCGGATGTCCTGCAGGGCGCCCGCCGCCTCGAACAGCAGAGTGGCCTCTTCGAACGCGACCAGCACGACCGCCGTTTTGTCCCTGGGGATGCCCGAAGCGTCGATCCGTTCCGCGATTTTCCGCACGACTTCCGCAAAATCCCGGGTTTGCGGTTCGTAGGCGACCGCTTCCAACACTTTGCCATCCGGCGATTCCTGCGGAAATCGTTCCGCAACGAGCGCCGCCATGTCCCTGCCGTAAGCGTCGTTCCGGTAGACCGGGATGATCGCGGAGACGTCGAGGCTCGCGATCAGTTCGGCCAGCACCTCGGCTTGCTGGCGGTCGTCCGGCACCATGCGGAACACGCTGTCGTTTTCCTCGGCGAGGGTTGGCGCCGAACTGCTGTAACTGATGACGATCGCATCGTTGGCGTCAGACCACGGTTTGATGGCCTGCACTTCCGCGCTGGAACCGGCGATCAGCAGAAAGACGCCTTCCGCGTGAAGGTCTTGCGCATGGGCCAGCGCTTTGTCCGCCCGTCCTTCGCTGTCCCGGATTTCGATCCCCAGCCGGAACGGTCGGCCGGCGGCTGTCAGGAACGCATTGGCTTCACGGGTCGACAATGTCAACGCGGTCTTGACCTGTTCGCCTTTCGATGCCAGTTCGCCGGTCAGGGGCAGGACGGCGCCGATTTTGACCAAATGGGGATCATGGTCTTCGGAAGGTTGTTCCGCATGGACGGCCGGGCCGAATCCCAGTCCCGGGACAAGAAGGAGGACCGCCAGTAAGGTGCGGACGATCATCCTTCGAATTTGCTTGTCCAATCCGCATTCTCCTTTCGGACCAGGAAACCCTGATCAAATGTCTCTGGCGATGCCACGATTTGTCTCTACTCTTGACTGTTCAATCGCGCCAAGTTTGTCCCTGATATCCCGAATGAGATCCATCATCTGGTCCATGAGTTCCGAAGCATGTTCCCGGGCTCGTTCCGTTGGTTCCCGATCGTTCCGTGCCATCCCTTCTGCCGCTTCGCTCATGATTTGATCCCATGACGGCATTCGCCGGTCGGCATCGGGCTGGAGCGCACCGCTTACGGGGATTCTTGACATGGAAGCGGAGCGGTTCACCATTGCGGCCAAGCCCTGGCCGATTTGAATGTCCATCGTTGTGAAGTGGGCCTCAAGCCGGGATTCGGCGGCTTTGCGGAGGTCCTCCGCAGCCTGCTGCAAGCTGTTCGCCTGTGCGTTTGCCTCTTGCGCGCGTTGCTCCCGCGCCTGATTTCGCGCGGCTTGCGTCAATTGGTGGACACTTTGCAACAGTTCATGAACGGACTGTGTTTCCGCCTGGGACGCCCATTCATTGAACTGCTGGGCGGACAACTGGTTGGCCGTCCGGTCGGCCAGATCGTTTGCCTGCATGGTGCGTTGAACTGCAATCAGAATCGCCTGGGCTTCTTCGCTGCTCATCCCTTGCGAGATCAACGCTTGCGCCAGGCCGTTCACCCCGCCGTATTTCTCGAGGAATTCGCCCAAACCGGGTTCGCGATCCGGTTCCTGGGCCATAGCGGGTTGTGCCGCAATCAGCAAGGCCAATGCGACCAGGCCGACGGCCAGTCGCCTTGTCCATTTTTTCATGCGATCATCCCCTCATTTTCGGGATTAGCAAAACATCCCGTTTTGTCCTAAATGTAACACATTTCCGCATAGTTGTGTGACCAAATGATGATCTTTTCCGCAACTTGTCGAAGTCGGTACTGGCAAAGGAGATGACGGGGTCCGTTTTCATTGTTTATAATCAATCAAGGGCAATTGCCCGGAAACGCAACAGATTCAGAACAACCATGAAGCCGGAGGAGAGAGAACCGGGTGAAACAGAACAAGCGACGGATAACGAGCGGGTGGATGACGGGGTTTGTGCTTGCGGGCATGCTGGCGGTTTCCGGATGTTCCGGGACGGGCGGAGCGGTGCAGGCCGAAGAAGAAAAACCGGTCGCCGTGCAGGTTGCGCCGGCCGGACAAGGCACGCTGTCCAGCGAAGAACAGCTGTACGGCTCGCTGAAACCGGTCAGGGAAACGCTGGTGGTGCCGAAATTGGGCGGAACGCTCCAGAGACTGGAAGCAAGGGAAAACGACCGGGTGGAAAAGGGCCAGCGCCTGGCGGTCATCGAACATGAACAGCTGGACATCCAGAAGCGGCTGAATGAAATGGCGGTCCAGCAGGCGCTCGAACAATATCGCGATCTGCAAATCGCCGGAGCCGGCCAGCAGCAGCTGGATCAGGCGTTGCGCGGCGTGGAGCAGGCGCGGCTCAACCTTCGCCTGGCGGAACTGAACCTCGAAAACGCCTACGTCACGGCGCCGATCGGCGGACGTGTGGCGGAAGTGAATGCGGAAGAAGGGGAATTGGTGTCCTCCGCTTCGCCGTTGTTCCGGATTGTGGACGACGCCCGGATGACGGCGGTGGTGAACGTCAACGCCAGACAACGGCTGTTGTTGCAGGACATGAGTGAAGTTCGGGTGGTCGTTCCGGATCTCGGCCTCGAGCAGACGGCCGCCATTACCCATGTTTCCGGCGTGCCGAACGGCGGGTTTTATGCCGTCGAGGCGGAACTGGACAATCAAGACGGCACGATGGTGGCCGGGATGTCGGCCTACGTTGTGCTCGAACATGTGCTGGTCGAAGATGCCGTGCTCGTGCCGACGTCGGCCATTGTGGAAAAGGGCGGGGAAACGGTCGTGTTTGTCGTTTCCGGAGACCGTGCGCAAGAAGTTCCGGTGGAGGTGCTGAGCACCCAGTCGGACATGACCGCCGTAAGCGGCGCGCTGGCCGCGGGCAGTCCGGTTGTGACGAAAGGCCAACTGCTCTTGACGGACGGCGCCTTGGTGACGGTTGCCGGGGAGGGCCGTTGACGTGAGAATGGTAGACGTTTCGGTCCGCCGGCCCATCGGGGTGGCGATGATCGTCATTGCGGCTGTCGCCCTCGGCCTGTTCAGCTTGCGCAACCTGGCCATCGACCTGTTTCCGAAAATCGATTTGCCGATCGCCGTGGTGGCCACCAGTTATACCGGCGCGGCGCCCGAAGAAGTGGAAAATCTGGTGACGCGGCCGCTGGAAGGGGCGCTCGGTTCCCTGCAGGGCATCGATACGATCTCTTCCCAGTCTCAGGCGGGTTCGTCTCTCGTCGTCATGACGTTTGCGAGCGGCACCAACATGGATCAGGCGATGCTGGACATCCGGGAACGGGTGGACCGGATCAAAGGGCTGTTGCCCGAAGATGCGGGAGACCCGTCAGTGCTCCGGTTTGACCCGCAGCAAATTCCGGTGCTCGCCATCAGCCTGTCCGGACTCGATTCCGTCCGCCTGCAGAAGATCGCCGAAGACCAGGTGGTGCCGATGCTGGAACGGCAAAACGGCGTCGCTTCGGTCACCGTGCAGGGCGGGCAGAAACGGGAAATCCAGGTGGAGATGGATTTGGGCCGGATGAAGCAGTACGGCGTGTCCGCCGGCCAAATCATCCAGGCGCTGGCGGCGGAAAACCGTTCCGCCTCGGCGGGGTCCGTCGCCAGGGGAGACAGCGATCTCCAGCTCCGGGTGACGGGGGAATTCGAATCGCTCGCCGACCTGGAAAACACGCTGATTCCGTTGCCTTCCGGCGGCCGGATCAAGGTGGGCGATGTGGCCGACATCCGGGATACGTTCGCCAAACAGAACAACCTGACGCTGGTGAACGGTGAGCCGGCGTTGCTGCTCACCATCCAGAAACAATCCGATGCCAACACCGTGAAGGTGGCCGACAATGTCACGGCCATCCTGGACGATCTGCAAAAACAGTTGCCGCAAGGCGCAAAACTGAACGTCGTGCTGGACACGGCCGAGCCGATCCGCATGTCCATCAACAGCGTAGTGAACAACATGGTGACGGGCGGCGCACTGGCCGTGCTGGTGCTGATCCTGTTCCTGCGCAACATCCGCACGACGCTCGTCATCGGCCTGTCGATTCCCATCGCGGTCATCGTCACGTTTACGCTGATGTATTTCTCCGGCCAGACGCTGAACATGATTTCCATGGGCGGCCTCGCGCTGGGGATCGGGATGATGGTGGACAGTTCCATCGTCATTTTGGAAAACATTTTTAAGTACCGGGAACAAGGGATGTCGATGAAGGAAGCGGCCAAGGTCGGCGCATCGGAACTCGGCCCGGCGGTGATTGCATCCACCTTGACGACCGTCGTCGTCTTTCTGCCGATCGCCTTCGTGCAAGGTTTGGCGAGGGACATTTTCTTGCCGATGGCCCTCGGCGTTTCGTTTTCGCTGATCGCTTCCCTCGTGACGGCGCTCACCCTCGTGCCGATGCTGTCTTCCCAGATCCTGACGAAGGTGGCAAGCGGGCCGGAGCAGAAGAAAGGATTTCTGGCCGGTTTTGGCGATGCTTTCTTGCGTGGGTACCGGGCGTTCCTGAAATGGGCCATCCATCACCGGAAAACGGTAGTGGCGGCGACGCTGGCGCTGCTGGCCGGCAGTTTTGCCCTCGTGCCGATGATCGGCGCGGAGTATTTCCCGTCGTCCGACCAGGGGCAGTTTACCATCTCCATCGAAACGCCCGACGGAACCCGGCTGGAGGAAACCCGCAAAGTTGCCGAACAGGCGGGGGACCTGCTGAAGCCGTACGAGGACATCATCGACAATGCCTACATGACGATAGGCGGGGACATGTTCGGATCAACGGGCAGCAACATCGCGTCGTTTACGGTCACCCTGATTCCGTCCACGGAACGCGAGTTGTCCACGGAAGATGTCGTCCGGGAATTGGACCGGCAATTGCGGGCCGTCCCCGGCGCCGAAATCTCCGTCTCCAATACGGAGGTCGGGTTTGGCGGGGGCTCGCCGATCCAGATCGCCATCAATGGCGAAGATACGGAAACCTTGAACGAGCTCGCTTCGCAAGTCGTCTGGGCCATTTCCAACATTGACGGGGTGTTCAATCCGACCGCTTCTTCGTCGCAAGGGAACGCCGAGATGCACATCACCGTCAATCGCGAGATGGCGGCACAGTACGGGCTCGGTTACCAGCAGATCGTCAGCGACGTGCAGATGGCGATCAACGGCCAGGTGGCGACGCGGTTTCGGGAACGGGGCGAAGAAATCGACGTGCGGGTCATCCTGCCCGAAGACAAGCGCAACGACATGGCCGACGTCATGAATTTGCAGCTCGCCACGCCGACGGGACAGTTGGTCCCGTTGTATGCCGTCGCCGAATTGAACCAGGTGCAGGGCCCGGTCATGATCCAGCGGGAAAACCAGCAGCGGCAAGTGAACGTCACCAGCGACGTCGTCGGCCGCGATCTGGGCAGCGTGTCGCGCGATGTGGAGGCGATGCTGGCTTCGATGCATTTTCCCGACGGGTACACGTACCGGATCGGCGGGGAAGTGCAGGACATGATGGAGTCGTTCTACGATCTCGGACTGGCGCTCGTGTTCGCCGTTTTCCTCGTGTACATCGTGATGGCGGTCCAGTTCGAATCGCTGCTTCATCCGTTCATCATCATGTTCGCCATGCCGACGACCGCGATCGGGGTGCTGGTGGGGCTCGCCGCGACCGGTACGGCCCTCAGCATGCCGGCGCTCATCGGGTTCATCATCCTGGCGGGGATCGTGGTCAACAACTCGATCATTTTGGTCGATTACGTCAACATTTTGCGGCGCGGCGGATTGAACCGGGAAGAAGCGATATTGCAGGGCGCGCCGAGCCGCGTGCGGCCGATTTTCATGACGACGGTCACCACCGTGCTCGGCATGCTGCCGCTGGCCCTCGGCATCGGCGAAGGGGCGGAATTGTCCGCTCCGCTCGCGATCGTCGTCATCTTCGGCCTGTCGTTCTCGACGATGTTTACGCTCATCTTCGTACCGGTCATGTACATCATTTCGGAAAACACGGCGGACCGGTTCAAACGGCTGTTTCGTTTCGGGCCCAAAGGCGCCAAATCGGACGGCATGACCGGGCAGGCTTGATGCCCGGCCGGGGCGGGCGGTTCGGCTGAGCGGGTTGTCCGGACCGTCCGGGCTGCCCGGCCGCTGCCGTCTGCCGCATATCATGCACAAACCCGAAAGGGAGGAAATGAACGTGTCTCAACGCAAAGTCCGCGTATTGTTCGTATGTCTCGGCAACATTTGCCGTTCACCCATGGCGGAAGCGGTGTTCCGTGACATGGTTCGCAAGGAGGGGCTGGAGGACAGGATCGACATCGATTCCGCCGGCACCGGCGGCTGGCATATCGGCGATCCGCCCCACGTCGGCACCCGCAGGCGGCTGGACCGGGAGGGCATTTCCTATGATGGCATCCGCGCCAGGCAGATTGCCGACCGCGACTTCAGCGATTTTGACTACATCGTGGCGATGGACGAAGACAACATGCGGGATTTGCGCCGCCTGAACCGGAATCCCGCCGCCACGGTAATGAAATTGATGGATCTCGTGCCGGATCACCGGCTTCGGGACGTCCCCGATCCGTATTTTACCGGCAATTTTGATGAAACCTATGAACTCGTGACGCTCGGGTGCCGCGCCCTTTTGGAGAAGATCAAGGCGGAAAAGCCGGTTTGACGGTTGCCGGCCGGATATCCGGAACCAATCGAGTGCGATTGCGTACAGAACGGGTCTGATTCCGTGCGATATTGGCTTTTTGGCATGAGAATGTGCACAAATTGGGCGGCGCGGGCTTCGGTATCGGTGGTTGGCGGTGTGTCTGTACGGGAATGCCGCCGCCTCTGAAAAGCGGTTCAGCGGCGGTTGGCGGGAAGGCAGGGATCACGCCCATGGACTGGATTCGCAAAGTTGCAGAGGACAAAATCAACGAGGCGATCAAGGAAGGCGCCTTCGACAATCTGCCCGGTGCGGGCAAACCGATGGAACTGGACGACGATTCGCGGGTGCCGGAAGATTTGCGCGCTTCTTACCGTCTTTTGAAAAATGCCGGAGTTCTGCCGGAAGAAATGCAGCTGCGCAAAGAGATGGTGACCCTGGAAAGCCTCCTCGCCTGCTGCACCGACGAAGGGGAGCGGAAGGCGTTGACGGAGAAGCTTTCGGCCGCCCGGTTGCGGTACCGGATGTTGATGGAACATCGCGGCTGGGGGATGTCGGGGGCTTTTGCGGAGTACGAAAGCAAAATCCGGGAACGGCTGACGCAAGGCGGCGGCCGCGATGACGGCGGAGAAAGCTGATAACCGGGCGGAGGAGGGCCTTACGGTACGAGATATCGGCAAAATGCCGTTAATTCCGTGCGGAAGGGGCTTTTTCGGCGTGAGATATCGGCAAAATGCCGCCAACTCCGCGTGAAAAGGCCCTTTTGTCCCGAGATCGCGGCGAATTGCCAACAACTCCCCCCGGGATGGAAGAGAGCCGTCTGCGAAGGAAAATGACCGGAATGCTTCGCTTTCAAAATAACCGAAGGACTCGTTCCTCCAATGACTTTCCCAAAGCGGGAAGTCATTTTTTGTTCGCCCAATATTTAACATCCGGTGAAAACATTATATACTTCTAATGTCGCCATGAAATAGCCGGCATGGAAAGGTGTGGAGACCACCCCTTCTCCGTCGATCGGCGCAAAGGCACCGGCACAGAGAAAAAAGTGGGGAGGAACCGACAGGCATGAAACAGACGGGAAACAAGTCATTCGGCAAATTTTTGACGGTTTGGAGCGGACAGTTGATATCGTCGATCGGAAGCGGACTGACGGCATTTTCGCTGGGCGTCCATGCGTTTGAAAAAACCGGGCTCGCGACGAGCGTCGCGCTCATCACGCTGTTTTCGTTTCTGCCTTCCATTTTGCTGAGGCCGATCGGCGGATGGCTCGCCGACCGGTACGACCGCCGTTTGATGATGATGGTCGGCGATGCCGGATCGGCGGCCGGACTCGTATTCATCCTGTTGATGATGGCGGCGGGCTATGACGCCATGTGGCCGATCTATATCGGCGTCACTTTCAGTTCGGTGTTCATGGCGGTGCTTGCCCCGGCCTACAAGGCATCCGCCACGGACCTGCTGACCGAGGAGCAGTTTTCGAAAGGCAGCGGCTTGATGCAGCTTGCGGAATCATCCCGTTTTCTGTTTTCGCCGATCATCGCCGGCCTGTTGCTGTCGATCGCATCCATCGAGACGGTGCTGGTCATCAACATCGGCACCTATGCCGCCGCGGTGTTGGCCGTGCTCGTCGTTCGTCAGCGCATGACGCGGATGGCCGTTCCGGAACGGGCGTCCGAAGGCCTGCTGGACGGCATGGCGGACGGATGGCGGGCGATCACGGAAAACCGGGGCGTGCTGCTGCTCATATTGATCATTTCCCTCGTGGCGTTCTACATCGGTTTCCTGCAGACGTTGATCGGCCCGATGATTTTGACGTTCTCCGATGCCAAAATGCTGGGCACCATCCAGTCGGCGAGCGCCGTCGGCATGCTGGCAAGCAGTTTGGCGGTCGGCATGATCAGCCTGCGGGGCCGTTACGTGGAAGCGCTCGTGTTCGGCCTGATGGCCGCCGGTTTGTCCATGTCCTTGATGGGCGTCACGACCAGCACGGCCTTCATCATGTTGGCGGGTTTTCTGTTCCTTGCCTCGTTGCCTTTTGTCAATGCGGCGGCGGACGTCCTTGTCCGGATCAACATTCCCAACGAAAAGCAGGGGCGGGCGTGGGGCCTGATCGGCGTCCTGTCGCAGTTCGGCTTCGTGGTTGCCTACGGGATTTCCGGTCCGCTGGCCGACCATGTGTTCAATCCGATGCTGGCAGACGGCGGTCTGCTGGCTTCTTCCGTCGGCAGCTGGATCGGCACCGGGGAAGGGCGCGGCATCGGATTCATGTTTATCCTGGCGGGATTGCTGGTCGTCGTGCTGGCATTGGTCACTTCCGGCATCCGCTCCATCCGGGAACTGGCCCGGAAGGCTGCCGAGGAATCGAAGGAAACCGCCGTTGCGAAGCAGGCCTGACGGTGAGGGACAGAGGTTGCAAGGCAGACCTGACGGCATGGAACCGCGGCAACGGCAAGGCCGCAGGGCAGGCGTGACAGTGGCGCGGCACGACAGCATTGAAGATAGGCAACCGCAAAAAAACGGCAACGCCGCAACGACGGACCGACGCCGATAACCGCAAAAAAGATACGGCGACCTTCGGACGACAAGCCGAACGGGCGCCCGCCCGATTTGACAAATCAACGGCCCGACGCCGATAATGAAGACAAACCGACCGGACATTCGTCCGCTTCCGGGAAACGGGCTTGGGACAAACAGGATCACGGAGGCGAAAGTCGTTGGCGTTGTGGGCTTGGTGGCGCTCCCGCCGGACGTCGGACGGGAACGGAAAGCAAAATGGCGCACAAAAAGGTACAACCGGTACCGGGGAAAGGACAAACGAGACCAGGGAAGCGGGAGCCGCCCATGGCGTCGCCGGCGGGCAAGAAGCGCCGGGGGAACGGCTGCTGGAATTGGCCGGCCGGCGGACGGTCAAGACGGTGGCGCCGCAAATCGGCAAATCCGTATTGGAACTGGCCGAAGAAAACGGCGTCGATTTCGCCAGCAATTGCCGGCGCGGCACCTGTGCCAGATGCCGGTGCCGGGTTGTCGAGGGCGGGCCGTTCCTGAGCGAACCGAACGAAGCGGAGACGTTGCGGCTGGAGCCGGACGAAATCGCGGAAGGCTACCGGCTCGGCTGCCAGGCCCGCGTGACGGGGATCGGCCCGATGCGCATACGCCATGCGCCCTACTTTTGACACCGGGAAAGGATGCGGTTTCCATCGGACTCGGAATCGTGCTTGTGGAAGTATGCGACCGCAACGGCATCATGCTGCTGCCGCTCGATGAACTCGAACGGAAGTATCCGGAAGCGGCCGTCATGAAAACGAACTGCCTCGACGACTGCAACCTGTGCCGGGTGCGCCCATTTGCGCTCGTGAACGGACGGAGAATTCACGCCGAAACGGGCGAGCAATGCATGAAGTTGATCGAAGAAGCGGTAAAGGAAGAGTTGGAGCTTTTTTTCGGCGGTTGACCGCCCCGAAGGCGTCACCGGAGCAACAAGACGGGATTGGCCCGTCTTTTTTTTCGTCTTTTTGCACCCGTGAAAGTATGATATGCTGGAAGATGGACGGGAACAGATGTTCCTCTTTGATCATGCGAGGGGTGATTCCGTGACCGCGATCTTGTTGTCAAAACAGGAGGCGAGACGATTTCTCGTGCGGTACCATGGCCTGGCCGGCGATTTTCGGTACCGCGGGAAGGAAGGGGTGTTGGCGTATATCCGCCGGGTCGGTTGCATCCAGTTCGATCCGCTCAACGTGGTCGGCACAAATCCGGAATTGGTGTTGCAGTCCAGGGTGGAAGACTGGCATCCGTCCATGCTGCGGGAATTGCTGTACGGGGAACGCCGACTCATCGATTACTGGGACAAAAACATGGCGATCTTTCCGGTGGAGGATTGGCCTTGTTTCCATCGCACGCGTGCCAGGTACGCCGGCTGGTGCGAGCGCCATCGGGAGGTAGCCGAACGGGTGATCGGGGAAATTCGCGAACGGGGCCCGCTGTCTTCCGCGGATCTGGACATGAACGACAAGGTGGATTGGCCCTGGGCTCCGACCCGGCTGGCGCGGGCGGCGCTGGAGGCGCTGTATTTCGCCGGACGGCTCGTCGTGCACGGGAAATCCGGCACCCGCAAAACGTACGATTTGCCCGAGCGGCACATCCCGCAGGCGCTGCTTTCGGCGCCGGAACCTTTTGCCACGGATGAGGACTACATGTGCTGGCACGTGCACCGGAGAATCGGCAGCGTCGGTTTGATGTGGAACAAACCGGGGGACGCCTGGCTTGGCATCGTCGGCATGAAATCGGCGGAGCGGGGGCGTGCTTTCGCCCGCTTGCGGGAAGAAGGCCGCATTCTGGAAGTGCGCGTGGAAGGATGCCCGCATCCGTTGTACATCCGAACGGAGGACAAACCGCTGCTCGATGAACTGGAGGACGGGACCGGTTTTGACGGCGGCACCCGGAGGGCGTCGGTGCTGGCGCCCCTGGACAATCTCCTTTGGGACCGCAAACTGATCCGGGAATTGTTCGGCTTTGATTATGTCTGGGAAGTGTACAAGCCGGAAAACGAACGCAAATACGGGTACTACGTGTTGCCGGTGCTGTGCGGCGACCGCCTGGTGGCCCGCTTCGAGCCGGAGAAGACGCGTCCGGGCGGGACGTTTGCCGTCAGGCGCTGGTGGTGGGAAGAAGGCGTGGACGTGACGCCGGAGCTGGTTGAAACGGTGGCGGCAGGGTTGCGCCGTTTTGCCGGCGGACTCGGTGCTTTGTTCGATGAAGCGGGCATCGTCCGGGCGCTGTGCGCCACTTGAATTTTTTTGTGGGCAAACATGCATTCGCTGACAACCCGTTGTCAAATTGCTTTTTTATAATGGGAAACGAAGGAAATTTTGTCACATGGGTCGAAATACCTATTTCGGCAAATGTCGAATGACCCAATTCGGCAAATGTTGAAACGGGGGATGTGAATGACGGAGCGTTTGATCCGACTGTTTCGCATCATCACGCTGGTGCAGGGAAAACCGGGCATCAAGGCGAAGGAACTGGCAGAACGTTGCGAAACGACGGAACGAACCATTTATCGGGATCTGGAATTGCTCGGGGCGATCATGCCGATCCAGAGCCAGGGACATGGAAAAGGGTATGCGTTTTTCGGGGATTTCAGCCTGTATCCGCTTGACTTCACCGACCAGGAGGCACTTGCCTTTTCCGTGTTGCCGTCGCTGAAGGACCAGATCGCTTCCCTGCTTCCGCCGGGATTCGACACCGCCTGCGAGAAGGTGTTGGCCGCCCATCGCAAGGAAGCCGCGGGAAAACGCCGGCTGGTGCGGGACGTGGCCGACATGATCCAGATGGGCACGCCGGCCTACCGCGAGGACGGGAATCGTTATCTGTACGACATCATCGAGGCCATTCTCGATTGCCGCACGATTCGCGCCGTTTACCATACGCAAAGCCGCAACGAAGCGACCTTGCGGGACATCGATCCGTATTGCCTCGTGCCCCGCGACCATCGCTATTATTTGATCGGCTATTGCCACAATGTCCGGGAAGTGCGCACGTTCCGGGTGAGCCGGTTCCGGCAGGTGGACAAGCTGGACCGATCCTTCGACCGGAACGGGTTTGACATCCGGGAATACATGAAGCACACATGGAGCATTGAACGGGGGGACGCGCTGATCCGGTTCAAGGTGCGTTTCAGTCCGGAAGTGGCCCGGTACGTCAAGGAAGAAGAAATGTTCGTCAAACCGGACATGCGGACGGAAGGCGATGGCAGCCTGATTTTCGAAGTGACGGTCAACCATGACCGGGAGTTTTTGGGGTGGCTCGCCCAATACGGGCCGGATGCGGAGATTTTGGAGCCGGCCGGCTACCGGAAGACGATGCGGGAACGGCTTGCCCGTTGGCTGGCGCTGTACGGAGAATGACGGACGGCGGGCAGATCGGCAAGCCGAATGGTCCGGTGGTGAAACGATCGATTGCAAGGAACCATTGATACTGCCGAAAGGGGAGCGTTCGTGAAAGAATCATTTTTGGCGCGGCTTGCCGCCGTGATTCAAGACAATCCGTCCATGCGCAAGACGGTGGTGGCGCGCAGTTTCGCCGAAGGGCACATGTGGCTGGAGCGCGTGGCCCGCACCCGCGGCCCGGTGCTCAACGTCTCGGTGGCCACGCCGGAGTCGCTGGCGGCCGACCGGGCGCGCGGAGCGATGGCGGAACGGAACGTGCGGCTCATCGGCAGGGAGGAACAGTTTTGGCTCGTGCTGCGCCTGATGCGTGAAATGTCGGCTGATCCGGAAGCCTGGGTCCCTGCGGACATGCTCGGACCCGGCGTCGTTCGTGCAGTCACCGGAGCGCTGGACGATTTGCGCCATGCGGGCATGACGGCGGAAGACGTGCGGGAGGCAGCGTTCACCGATCCGCGCAAGGGCCGGTACGTGAAACGGCTGCTCGCGGCTTACGAACGTGCCCTGGAAACGGGCGGGCTGACCGACGGGGCCGGGGCGGCGCTCATGGCCGAACCGGACGGCATGCCGACGGTGTACATCCGGCATGCGCTTCTGCCGCTTGCCGCCGTACAACGGAACATGCTGAACCGGTTGGGGAGTGCCGGGGGAAACCGGCTGGCCGTGCTCGAGGCAGACCCGCCGTTTACGGAGGGCGGCATGGCGGCGGAATGCCGGTTTTTCCGCGGGACGGGACCGCTGTCGGAAGTGCAGGAGGCGTTCCGGCGGTTGGCGGAATGGGGGGCGGCCTGGGACGAAGTGGAATGGATCGCCGCCGATTACGGCCGCCATGCGCCGGTGATCCACGCCATTGCGGAGAAGGAAGGGATCGCCTGCACGTTCACGCAGGGGCTCCCCGTCGAATTTGCGATTCAGGGCCGCGTCGCCCGGCTCTTCCTCGAATGGGTGCACGGCGATTACCGGGTGGATGTGCTCGTAACCGGCCTGCGCCACGGCTGGATCCGGCCGGAGGGCGTTTCCGCGTCGGCGGCGGCCCGGTTGCTGGAGCAATCGGGTGTCGGCTGGGGACGGGAGCGTTATGAAGCCTGGGCGGAGAAGCTGCTGCGGCCGGACGAGCCCGGCGTATCCGGACCGCCGCCCGGACCGGCGGATGTTCCGACCTTGAAGGGCGAAGCGCTCGATGCGGCGCTGGAAACGGATGGGGACAATGTTTCCGTCGCGGGGCCGGAAGCGGGCGACGCGGCCCCGGGAGGCCGAGAAGGAAAGAACGGGGAAGTGGACCGGCGGGACGACATGCGCGCCTTTGGCCGATGGGTGAAAGGGTTGTTCCGGGATTTGCCTGCCGGCGGCCGGATATCCCCGGCTGTCCTCCTGCGAGCGTTGTCGCGGTTTTTGCGGGAACATGCCGCCGCGCCGGACGAATTCGAACGGGCATTGCAAAACCGGATCCGGGAGGCGGCGGAAGCGGCGGCGAACCTGGATGACGGGAGCGTCATGGACCGGGAGATGGCGATCCGTTGCGTCGCGGATCAGCTCGGCGGGCTTTCCTGTCGGGTTTCGCCGCTGCCGGAGCCGGGCGCGATGCTGGTGGCCGGCCTTGCGGACGGAGGAACGAGCGGCCGGAAGTATACCGTTTTCCTCGGCATGGAAGAGGACGTCTGGGCTCCCCGCGCGATTCAGGATCCGGTCTTGCTGGATGAAGAGCGGGCCGCTTTGTCGTCCGACCTGAAGACGAGCGCGCAGCTGGCGGCCGACCGGCAGAAGGAAAGGGACAGCCGCCTGTCCATGGCCGAAGGGGTATGCCTGTTCGGCTATACGTCATACGATGTCGCGAGCGGGCAGGAAAAACATCCCGCCTATGAATTGCTGCAAGTTTTCCGACACAAGGCGGGACGGCCGGAAGCCGATTTCGACGCCTTGTCCGCCGCCGCGGGACCGGTGTGCGGGTTCGATCCGGCGGGCCTGTTTTCCGGTACCCGCGACGGTTTTCCCGCCCTTGAGGCCGGGGAAGCGGCCGACGCGGCGAGACGCGGGCCGGCCCTTACGGCATGGGACGGCATGGTGGATGCCGGCGGCAAGCCGGTGCTCGAACCGGACAAGCCGCTGAGCGTCACCCGGCTGGAGCAATACGGTGCCTGCGGGCTCAAGTTTTTCTACCGGACGGTGCTCGGCATCAAGCCGAAGGAGATCGCGGCGTTCGACCGTACCCGTTGGCTCGATCCGCTGCAGCGGGGAAGCCTGCTGCATGACATCTATTGCCGTTACTATCAGGAGATGCAACGGCGGTACGGCCCGGGAATGCCGCTTGTGCATGACAAATCGTTGCTCGACGCTTTGACGGAGCAGGCCATCCGGCAATGGACGGAGGCGGTACCCGCCCCGAGCCCCGCCGTGCACCGCCGGGAATGCCGGCAAATCCGGCGCGACGTCGACGTGTTTTTCCTGGTTGAACAGGAAAGGACGGAACGGGTTCCCCTGCAGGTGGAATTTCCGATCCATGACGGCGACGCGCCGTTCGAAACGGTTTTGGCCGACGACGTGCGCATCTTTCTCCGCGGGTTCGTGGACCGGATCGACGCCGTCGAACCGCACCGGTACCGCATCATCGACTACAAAACCGGGCGATCGGACGGTTACCGGGACAACGATGCCTTCGCCGGAGGCACCCAGCTGCAGCACGCCCTTTACGCGGCGGCGGTGGAGCAGAAATTTCGCCGGGACGGCACCGACCCCGCCGCCGAGGTCGCCGTCTCTTCCTACCGGTTTCCCACGGAAAAGGGACTTGGCGAAGAAGCGGAGCGCCGGCGAGACCCGGAGAAACTGGCCGCTTTGCTGCGGAACATGCTCGGCGCGATCAACGCCGGGATGTTTCCTCCGACGGACGACCCGGGCATGTGCGCCTGGTGCGACTATCGGGACGCCTGCGGCGCCCATGCGGAATGGATGAAAGAGAAGCTGTCGGCGGACGACAATGCGCGCAAGTTGGCGCCCGTTCTGGAGGTGAGGGGACATGCATGATCCGTTGGCGCAGGATGCGGAAGCGCGCCGGCGCATCGAAGAGGATCTGGACACCACCTTCCTGGTGGAGGCCGGTGCCGGTTCGGGCAAGACGACGGCCATGGCGGCCCGCATGATCCGCCTCGTGCAGACGGGCCGGGCGAAGGCCGGTGAAATGGCGGCCATCACCTTCACGAACAAGGCGGCGGCGGAGTTGAAAACCCGCTTCCGTCTCCGCCTGGAGCAAGCCTGGCGGGAAAGCGGCGATGAGGCGGAGCGGGAACGGCTGGCGGAAGCGATCCGCGACCTGGGCGGGCTGTTCATCGGCACGATTCACGCCTTCTGCGCCCGTCTGCTCCGGGAACGGCCGATCGAAGCCGGGCTTGATCCCGATTTTGCCGAGATGGACGAGTCGGAGTGGCAGGCGTTCCGGGACGCCTGCTGGGACGAATGGTTGAACAGGCTGCGGGACGCCGGCGGGGAGGAGCGGTTCGAACGGTTGGAAAGCCTCGGCATCACGCCGGAAGATTTGCATGCCGTCTACTGCCGGGTGTGCGAGTACGAGGACGTGGCGATCTGCCGCAAGCCGGTACCGCGGCCGGACTTCAACGTCATACGCGCCACGCTGCCCCGCCTGGTGGACGAGGCATACCGCCGGATGCCGCAGTCCGAACCGGAGAAGGGATGGGATGCGTTGCAGTCGGCCGTGCGCCAGGCGAGGCGGATGCTGAAGCGGCTGGACATGTCCGATGACGGCAACGTGCTCGGGGCGGCAAAGCTTTTTGACCGGAAAATCAACGTCACCCAGAACCGCTGGCTGGACAAAGACGCGGCGAAGGCGATGAAGGAAGCGTTCGAAGCGTGGAAGGCGGAAGTGCTGGAACCGTTCCTGCGGGCGTGGTATGCCTACGTGCATCCCCATGCCATCGAGTTCGTGCTGCCGGCGGTGGATTTTTGCCGGGAACGGCGGTTCGCGGCGGGACTCGCCAACTTTCAGGATTTGCTCCTGCGGGCGACGGCGCTGCTCAGGGACCATCCGGCGGCAAGGGCGTATTTTGCCCGGCGCATCCGCTATTTGCTTGTGGACGAATTTCAGGATACCGACCCGGTCCAGGCGGAAATGATGCTGCTGCTCACCGGAGAGGACGGGAAAGAGGCCCGCTGGCGGCATCTGGCGCCCCGGCCGGGCTCGCTGTTCATCGTCGGCGACCCGAAACAGTCCATCTACCGCTTCCGGCGAGCGGACATTTCCACGTACAACGAGGTGAAGCGCATTGTCGAACGGAGCGGGGCGGTGCTCCTTCTGACACGCAACTTCCGTTCGACCCGCGCCATCGGCGATTTTGTGAACGGGGTATTCCGGGAACGGTTTGCGCGGGATTACGGATCGGGCGTCCGAACGGAGGAGAGCGGCGGGACAAGCCTGCCGGGAAGGGCGGCGGGGAATACGTCCGTTGCGGAAGATGTGCAGGCGCCCTATGCGGACATGCTGACCGTGCAGCCGAATCCGTCGGACGCATCGGCGCTGAACGGCGTCTGGCGCGTGAACGTGCCCCGCGTCGATTATCACCGGAAAGAGCAGATCGTCGCCTGGGACGCCGGGCGGATCGCGAGCTGGATCAAATGGGCGTGCGACGGCCATTTGGCCATCCAGGAACGCGATGCCGGCGGAAGGGTGCATCTCAGGCCGGCCGAGCCGGGCGATTTCCTCATCCTGCTGAAAACGAGAACCCATATCGCCGCCTATGCGGAAACGCTGGAGCGGATGGGCATTCGGACGGAAACGGCGGGCAGCCGCGGCCGATACGGGGAAACGGTTGCCCTGCTGCAATTGCTGCGGGCGCTAGACGATCCGACCGATCCGGTGCTTCTCCTGGCCGTGTTGCGCGGTCCGCTGTTCGGGGTGAGCGATGACGCGTTGTTTCATTTCCGGAGACGCTTCGGCCCGCTGCGCATCTGGAACTTGCCTGACATGGCGGAAGCCGGCGATCGGGAGAAACCGTGTCTGGAAGCGCTGGCGATGCTGGCGGCGTTCTCCGGTTTGGTCAGGCGTCTGCCGGCTGCGGCGGCGTTGCTGGAGATGTTGCAACAGCTCGGACTTGTCCCTTACGCGGCACGCAAGGAAAACGGTTCGCTCAGGGCCGGAACGTTGGTCAAACTGGTGCAACGGGTGCTTGACCACATCCCGGCCGGCGCCGGTTGGCCGGAGCTGCGGAAATTGGCGGAACGGCTCGTCGTGCAGACGGACGGGCTGGAAGCGGCCAGCCTGCTGGCGGGCACGGGAAATGCCGTTCGCATCATGAACCTCCACAAGGCGAAGGGACTGGAAGCCCCGGTGGTGTTCCTTGCCTGCCCGTGTGACCAGTCGAAACACGAGCCGACGGAACACGTGAACCGGTTGGAAGATCCGCCGCAAGGGTACTTTACGGTAACCCGACGGAAAGGGTTGTACGATACGGAGAAGGTGGCCGAGCCGGCGGGCTGGGCGGAGAAGGCGGCCGCGGAATCGGCTTACCTGGCGGCGGAAGACGACCGGCTGCTTTATGTGGCCGCCACCCGCGCGCGGCAATTGCTGGTGGTCAGCACCTACAAAGCCGCCGAAGATCGCGACCCTTGGAGCCCGTTGTCTCCGGCGCTGGACCATTGTCCCGAACTGGACGTGGAGACGGTGTACCGGGCCACGGTGTCGGCAAGCGAATCGGATGAGCTTGCGGGGACGGCGGATGCGAACGGGAGCCGGACGGCCGGGATGGCAAGAACGTCCGCCATGGCGGAAGCGGCTGCCGCGTCGGAAGCGATTGCTCCAGAACACCGACGGGATGGAAGCAGCACCGAAGCAAAAGGGCTTGAAGGCGGTTTGCGGGAACCGGCTCAACGGATCGGCGGCCCGGATTCATCCGGCGGCGATCCATCCGGCGGCGATCCGTCCGGCGATTGGCAGCGTTGGAAAGCGGCGGCGGGAACGCCCGGATTTGCGCGGGCGAGCGTGACGGAACGGGCGAAGGATGTTTCCGCCGAGGCCCTCCCCCGGCCTGCGGAAGGGCGGGGCATGGCCTTCGGCACCGTCGTCCACGAGGCGCTGGAAGCGGCGGGATGCGGAGAACCAGAGGAGCGGCTAAATGCGCTCATCCGCTGCTTGGCCCGGGAACATGACATGAAGGAAGAATGGGTCGAAGTTGCCGCCGGGATGGTGCGCCGCGCACTCGACGGCGATGTTTGGCGGAGAGCGTTGTCGGCGAAACGGCGTTTCCACGAATTTCCGTTTATGCTGACGGAGACGGGGACGGGCGGGCCGACCTTTTTGCAGGGGGTGGTGGACCTCCTGTTTGAAGAGGAAGACGGCTGGGTGATCGTCGATTTCAAGACGGACCTTTTGGCGGAAGCGGATTTGCCGGCGTTCATTGCCCACTACGGCCCACAGGTCGCCATCTATGCGGAGCAGTTGACGAAGTTCGGATTTCCCGTCAAGGAAACCGGGCTTTATTTCCTCGAGCTGGATCGTTACGTCCGGGTGTCCGGCGTTTGAACCGTCCGGGAGGGAAGTTCCGGGCACCGGCTTTTCGGGCAACGATCAATTTCACGAACGAAAAAGCGTCGGCTATGCGCCGATGGCGAAAAACCCGGAGGAACAGGCAAGTAATGCGATGTTTCACATCATTAATATTTATCGTGGTGAGATAAAGCGGGATTTTCCGCTGAAAGCTCATTGACGTGAGGGACAGCAAGGCGTGCACTCCGGCCGATGTGTACGTCGGGGCGACCCGTGCCCGCTTCATGCTGCACGTGTTTCACCACATTGATTGGAAATTGCCGCAATGTCAAGTTTCGGGAACGTTTTGAGCGGAGAGACGATTTGGCTTGCGGAACGGGTGATGATTCATTTTGGATGGAAAACGGACAGGTGTCAGGAGGAATGTCCATGACTTTCTTTACCCCGTCTTTCAATCTGGAACGCTGGAAAATGTTGCTGGCGGATCCGGAAAAACATTGGCGGGAGCATTACTCTGCCTATGAATTGGCCCATGCCTGGGCGAACGTGAAGGATTTGCCGGTCAGGGTCAAGGAGGCATTCGACCGTTCCGGCATTGATGATCTCCGCCATTTGAAGGTTTTGCTCAAAATTCCGGTGCATCCGGTCACCCTGGACAATGCCAATGCACCGTCGATGAACGACTTGTTCGTGCTGGCAAGAAGCGATTCGTCCCTTTATGCGATCATGGTGGAAGGCAAAGTGAATGAACCGTTCGGGCTGACGGTGGAGGAGTGGGAAGACAGCGACGGCAAGAGGAGACGCCTGAACTTCCTCATGGAGACGCTGGGATTGAAAGATCGCGCGGCATTGAACCCGATCCGCTACCAACTGCTTCACCGAACGGCTTCCGCTGTGATCGAGGCAAGGCGCTACCACGCCGGCCGTGCGATGATGCTGGTGCATTCCTTCAGCCCGGACGGCGCTTCCTTCGGGGACTATGCCGCTTTTCTCGGCTTGTACGGGTTGCAGGCGGAGCCAAATGCGGTTGTTACGGTACCGGAACCGGTGAACGGCGTCACGCTGCATTTGGGATGGGTGAGTGACGGAATCCCGAATGTCGTTGGATGACACGCAAAATCGATGGCTTGGTACCGGGACGCAAAGGAGACCAAAACCGTTTTGCCGGGATCGTCACCAAAATCGAAGAGCAGAAAACGCTCGCAAAAAAGCCATCGAAGAAACGCAAACGCACTTCGACAGCCTGATGGGCAAATCCTTTGATGAATGAAGAAGGATTGACAGGCACCGTACAGGAAAGCATGTTCGCCTGTCAATCCCTCATAGGGTATAATATGGGCGCAACAGAAGATCGGCACTCAGGGGCGGTCGGCTCACTTCCCGGACAGAGGGAGGTGATGCCATGACAGTATACGAGGCATTGAGCATCATGATCTCATTCGGTTTGTTGATTGTCGCGTTACTGTCCTTCGATAAAAAGAAGTAGACTCCCTTGAGACTGGACGCAAGAGGGAGTCTTCTTCTTCTGCGTCATTAAACGCCGATCGCCCTTGGTGGCGAACTGTTGCCGGCCGTGGATGTTGGCGCATCCGCGGCCGTTATCCTTTCGAGCTCATTTTACCACATTTTTGCAAGAAGGCAAGATGAAGGGGATGCCTGCCCAATTTCAATTCCTGCGTCATCAACCGGAATATGCATGCTATCAAAAGTGTGCATTGAAGTGGAACAGGTGCTGGTTCACCGGCCTGCCTTCATGAGCCTTCTTTCCGCTGCGCCGTCGACAGGCAAACGTGGGGCAAGCCTCAGACAAAACGGAAGGCACCTCCGGGATGTGAACGGGATCCGTTTCCCGCCCCGGAGGCGCCTTTTGTGCATCAATCGGCGAGCTTTTGGGTGAAATTTCACACAAAACGGGGTGGAACCCTTTCCGTTTTTGGAGTTTTGTATGAAATTTCACACAAAAACGGGCTGGAGCGGCTTCGAAGTAGGCCGGTTTGTATGAAATTTCGTACAAACGGTTCAAATTCGGGGCATGAAAAAGGCATTTTGTATGAAATTTCACACAAAATGCCCTGGTCCGCATGATCCGCTTTCACAACGATTGCGACTACTGGTGTTCTCCATTTGCAGGCGGAGTCCCCCATGCGCCGGATCACCCGATCGCCCGAACGCTGCCGCGCATCACCAGTTCGGCGGGAATGATCACCTGCGGATGGACGTTTCGGCCTTCCAGCATGTCGATCAGCATCTGGGTCGCCTGATACCCCATCCGGTAGTGGTCCTGTTTGACGGTGGTGAGGGGAGGGGTCAAATATTCGGACATGCCGATGTTGTCGTAACCGACCACGGAAATGTCTTCCGGCACGGATTTGCCCATGTTGCGGATCGCCTGGATGGCGCCGATGGCCATCAGGTCGCTGGCGCAGAACAAAGCGGTGATGTCCGGATTGCGGGACAGGAGGCGCACCGCCGCTTCGGCGCCGCCCGATTCCGTAAAGCCGCCGTCTTCCACGTACTGTTCCCGGAACGGGATGCCGTGTTCATCAAGCGCCTTGCGGTATCCTTCCAGCCGCCCCTTGCTGACGAACGCCTGGGCGTGCCCGTTGATCATGCCGATGTGCCGGTGGCCGCATTTGATCAAATAATCGACGGCGATCCGGGCGCCGTTCACGCTGTCCGAGTTGACGGAACTGACGCCTTCGCCCGTGAGCGGAATGTCGATCAGCACGCACGGAATGTTCGAATTCACCACTTCCTCGAGATACGGATCGTCGAGGCGGATGCCCATGATGATGACGCCGTCCACGCCGCGCTCCAGGCAAAGGGACTTGTACGATTTCATTTTTTGCTTTTGCGTGTCGGTGTTGAACAGCACGAGGTCGTAGTTCAATTCTCCGGCGCGGTCGTTCGTGCCGCACAAAATCTCGAAGGCGATGCTGTCCTTGACGCTGGTGCGGGTGATGCCGGAGATGAGAAGGCCCAGCGTTTTCGTTCGTTTGACGATCAGGCTGCGGGCCGCCATGTTGGGAGAATAGCCCATTGCTTCGGCAATCTGGAATATTTTGCGCCGGGTTTCCTCGTTGACGTCGGAATACCCGTTGAGTGCCCGGGAAACCGTCGTGATCGAGACGCCGGCCGCTTTGGCAATGTCTTTGATGGTGACGGACACTTCCATTCCTCCCATGATCCGAAACGTTTGCGGACACATCAACTTTGATTATACCATGATTTTTCACAAAAGAAAGCGTTGACAACGCACATTGGCGGGAATATACTGAGGGTGAAACCGCGTCCGAAACGTTTTGGAGATTGTGGAAATGAAGTCCAACCGGCATAATGAGCCGGTCACAGTTACCACCTCTTTTTTTCTGCAAAATCCAAAACGTTTTGGACAATCTCAAACAGCGAGAGAAAGCAAGATGGGGTGAGAGAAATCAGATACCGGGTCATAAAAGAAAACGATCTGTTTTTGATGACGGATCCATCCGGAGACATCCCGGTGAACAACGAAAGCGGCCTCGGCCTGTACACCCGCGACACCCGGTTTCTCAGCCGCATGGAGCTCACCATCAACGGAGAAAAACCGGTGCTTCTCCATTCGTCGGCGGAAGACAATTACAAGGCCCATTTTCTCCTGACCAACCGTCACATGGAGGAAAACGGGCAAGTCCGCCTGTGGCGGGAGTCCGTGGAGGTGCGGCGCACGAGGTTCATTTCGGAGAACGTGCTGTACGAAAGGGTGGCCCTGACCAGCTACAATCCGAAGCCTGTCCGGCTCGAGCTCGGACTCGCCTTCGGCGCGGATTTCCTCGACATGTTCGCCGTGCGGGGATACGTTCCGGCAGCCCGCGGCAAACACTTGCCCGTGGAGGCGGGGAAGCAAAGCCTCGTGTTCGGCTACGAGGGAACCGACGGCATCCGCCGGGCGACGGCCATCGAATGGGACCATGAAGCCGGCGAAGCCGGAGAAGACGGTACGATCCGCTTTGCGCTTTCCTTCGAACCGGGCGAACGGATCGTCATCTCGCTCGCCATATCACCCGTCATCGGAGAGGAAAAACCGAAACGGATCGCGGAGAAGGATGCGATCGCGCGGTTGACGGGATCCTACGAGCAATGGATGAAGGAAAGCACGCAAATCCGGACGGATGACGGGATCTTTGAAAAGGTATACAGCCGCAGCCTGAAGGACATGCGGGTGCTGCTGACCGATGTCGGCCATGGGCCGTTTCCGGTGGCCGGGTTGCCGATTTTCGCGGTGCCGTTCGGCCGGGACAGCCTGATCGCCGCGATGCAAATGCTGCCGGTCAATCCCCGCATCGCTCTCGGCACGTTGCGCACGATGGCAGCCAGCCAGGGGACGAAGGTCGACCCGTGGCGGGATGAAGAGCCCGGCAAAATCATGCACGAAATGCGCTACGGCGAACTGGCCAACACCGGGCAAATTCCGTTCAATCCGTATTACGGATCGATCGATTCGACGCCGCTGTTCCTCGTGCTGCTCGCGGAATACGTCGCCTGGACCGGCAATCTGGACGTGATGCGCGAACTGATGCCCAACGTGGAAGCCGCGCTCGAGTGGATCGACCGTTACGGCGACGTGGACGGGGACGGCTTCGTGGAATACCAGCAGAAAGCCGACGGCGGCCTGTCCAACCAGGGATGGAAAGATTCCGCGGACTCCGTGCTGCATGAAAACGGGGAATTCGGAACGCCTCCCATCGCGCTTGTGGAAGTGCAAGGATACGTCTATCAGGCGAAAAAAAATTTGGCGCCGCTGTTCCGGCGGCTCGGCCGCGCGGATACGGCCGACCGGCTTGAGGCGGAAGCCGCCGAACTGAAAAAGCGGATCAACGAGGCGTTCTGGATGGAAGACCTCGGCACTTTCGCCCTGGCGCTGGACGGCGAAAAAAAACAGGTGCGCGCCGTGACGAGCAATCCCGGCCATCTGTTGATGACCGGCGCCGTGGAAGGCGAACGCGCCGCCCGGCTGGCCGTAAACCTGGTCAGTCCGGAAATGTTCAGCGGCTACGGCATCCGCACGATGGGGACCCGCTCCGTCGGGTACAATCCGATGAGCTACCACAACGGCAGCATCTGGCCGCACGACAACGCCATCTGCCTGCTCGGCATGAGCCGGATGGGCTTCCTCGCGGAAGCCGCCAAGGTGATGGAAGGGTTGCTTGCAGCGGCCCGGCAGTTTGAATATTGCCGACTGCCCGAACTGTTTTGCGGATACAGCCGTGAATCGGGTCCGGTCATTCCGTACCCGGTCGCCTGTTCGCCGCAGGCCTGGGCGGCCGGAACGGCAGCGAAGATGCTGCAGGCGATGCTCGGCATCGCGCCCGATGCGTCGGCGGGAGAAATCAGGCTCAATCCGGTGCTGCCGCCCGGCATGAGTTTTCTCGAAGCCCGCAACATTTCCATCGGCAACGGGCATCTGAGCGTGCGGATTCGCCGCACGAACGGAACGAAAAAATCCGGCGATGAAAACGGCATTGGCGGTTTTGCATGGGAAGTGCTCGCGAATACGACGGGTTGCCGCGTGCTCGCCGCCCAATCCGTTTCATCATAAAATCCATCTTCAATCAAAAGTGGGAGGTTGTAAGCAAGATGAGAAAATCGGTTTACATGTTGCTCGCCATGTTGCTTGCGGCTGCCATGGTTCTTGCTGCCTGCGGCAACAACGGAGGAAATGCTTCCTCGTCGGGCAACAACAGCAGCAGCAGTTCGTCGGGCAGCTCGAGCCAGTCTTCGGGCGGATCGTCTTCGGGCGGATCTTCCGACAGCGGCTCTTCCAACGAAGTGGTGGAAGTGGTGCTTTCCGGTTGGGGTGCAAGCCCGGAAGAAGAGGAATTGCTGCAACAAACGCTGGATGAATTCATGGCCCAAAATCCGAACATCAAAGTCAAATACGAAGTCATCGCCGACCAATACCAGGACGTCATCAACACGCGCCTGATCGGCGGCGAAGGCCCCGACGTGTTCTACCTCGATTCGTCCGAAGCGCCGAAGCTGATCGCCAGCGGCGCGCTGGAACCGCTTGACGACTGGGTGGCCCAAACGCCGGACTTCGATCTGGCCGACTTCGAAGAGCCGCTCGTCAACGCGTTCCGCGGGGAAGACGGCAAATACTACGGCTTCCCGAAAGGCTACTCCACGCTGGTCATGTTCTACAACAAGAAACTGTTCGCCGAAGCCGGCATCACGGAACCTCCGAAAACCTGGGAGGAATTTGCCGAAGCCGCGAAGAAATTGACCAAGGGCAAAGATGTTTACGGTTACGGCGTCGCTCCGGAAGCCGCCCGTCAAATGTACATGGTGGAAGCGTTCGGCGGCAAGTTCATCGACGAGAACGGCCGCGCGGCGTTCGCAACGCCGGAAGCGCTCAAGGGCCTGCAGTTGATCATGGACATGCGCCACAACGACAAATCGGCCGGCCAGGCGTCCGACGTCGGCACCGGCTGGGGCGGCGAAATGTTCGGTCAACAGAAAGCCGCCATGGTGTTTGAAGGCAACTGGGCGATCCCGTACCTGCTCAACAACTTCCCGGATCTTGAATTCGGCACGGCCGAACTGCCGACGGTCAACGGCAAGAAAGGCACGATGGCCTTCACGGTTGCCTACGTCATGAACAAGGATTCCAAGAACAAGGAAGCCGCCTGGAAGCTGCTCTCCTTCCTGACGGGCAAAGAAGGCATGAAGATCTGGACCAGCAAAGGCTTCGAGCTGCCGAGCCGCAAATCCGTCGCTGCCGAACTCGGCTACGACAAAGACGAACTGCGCGGCGCGATCGTGGCGGGCGGTGCCTATGCGACCCCGTGGCAAGGCGGCAAATATTTGCCGATCATCGCCAACAACTTCAACAACCAGTTCGTCAGCGCCTTCCTTGGCGACCAATCGCTGGAGGATGCGATGAAACTGGCCCAGGATACGGCCAACAAAGAAATCGACGCTTCGCAATAATCCGAAATTTACCGATGGCATGTTGATCATAACTCCCCTGTATGCCGGCCGGAGCACCGTCTCTTCGGTTCTCCGGCCGGCTTTCACCCTTGCGGAACGGCGCCGCGGGCAAGGTTCCGGACGGGGTAATCCCGAAGGAGGCTAGAGGATGAAAGGAATTTTGGGGAAACGCGTCGTGCGCGACAACCTAGCCGCCTATTCCTTTCTGGCCCCGACCATCGTCATCATCGGGCTGTTCGTCGTGTTCCCGATCGGTTTTGCGATTTTCCTGTCGCTCAACAAGGTAACGCTGCTCGGCGGCATGAACTTCGAGTTTTCCGGGTTGCGCAACTTCACCCGCATGTTTGACGACTACCGGGTCGGGATCGCCCTGATGAACACGGCGAAATACGTGGCGGTGGTTGTGCCGGTACAGACGGCGCTGGCCCTCGTGCTGGCGGCGGCGCTGAACAGCAGCATCCGCGGCCGAGACTTCTTCCGCAGCGTGTATTTCCTGCCCACCATCACGTCGTCGGCGGTGCTGACCCTCATCTTCGTCTGGATCTTGAACAACAACGGGATCCTGAACCAGTTTCTGGAGTTTCTTCACCTGCCGACCCGCAACTGGCTGAACGAACCGGCCGTGGCGTTGTTCGGCATCATGATGATGAACATATACTCGACGGCTCCCGGTTACATGGTCATTTACCTGGCATCGATGCAGGACATCTCCGATGACATTTATGAAGCCGCTTCCATTGATGGGGCGACCTGGTGGAGCAAGTTCATCCACATTACCGTGCCGATGTTGCGCCCGGTGACCTTTTTCATCGTGGTCATGGGGCTGATCGGCTGCTTCCAGGTGTTCGACCAGGCGTTCATCGTGTCGCGCGGCGACGGCGGACCGAACAACTCCACGCTGACCGTCGTGCTGCTCATCTACCAATACGCCTTCAAGAACGACCAAATGGGGTACGCTTCCGCACTGGCCTTCATGCTGGCGTTCGTCATCATGGCGTTCACGTTGATCCAACGCACCATTTTCCGGGAAGACAAAAACTGAGGGGAGGGGTCCTTGATGGCAAAAACGGCGCTGAACAATCCGGCGGAGACGAAAGCAAAAACGGCGGCGGACAAGGCGACGATGTCGAAATCGGCGCGTACCGTCGTGTGGAAAACGATCATGTACATCATCCTGATCACGTACGCCGTCATCACGATCATTCCGTTCCTCTGGGCCATCTCCACCTCGTTCAAGCCGCTGTCGGAAATCGTGCAGGGCGGAATGAGCTTCATTCCGGAGAACTTCACGCTGGACAACTACAAAACCGTATTTTTGCAGGAACCGCTGTTTCCCCGCTGGTTTTTCAACAGCGTGTTCATCGCGGTGATGGTCGTGCTGTGCAACCTGCTGTTCAATTCCATGGCCGGATACGCGCTGGCCCGCATCTCGTTCACCGGCAGCAAGTTCTGGTTTTTCCTCATTGTGGCGGTGCTGATGGTGCCGTTCCAGGTGACGCTCATCCCGAGCTATTTGCTGCTGAAGTGGCTCGGCTTCCTGAACGAGTATCAGGGCCTGATCGTCCCGTCCATGGTCAGCGCGACGTACATTTTCATGATGCGGCAGTTTTTGCTCAGTTTCCCGCGGGAGATGGAGGAGGCGGCGTTCATCGACGGTCTCGGACGATGGGGCATCTTCTTCCGGATGGTGCTGCCCCACGCGAAACCGGCTTTGGCCGCGCAGGCGATTTTCATCTTCCTCGGCTCCTGGAACGACTTCATCCGGCCGCTCATCATCATGTCGGAAAAGGCGATGTTCACGCTTCCGCTCGGCCTCGCCACGTTCCGCGGGCAGTACATCAGTTTCACGAACCTGATCATGGCGGCGTCGGTCATCATCACCGTCCCGGCGCTCATCATCTACATCTGCTTCAACCGGTTCTTCGTCAAAGGGATTGCCTTCACCGGCATCAAATGAACGGAGAATCGGCGAAATCCGGAACGGATCATGAAAAAGAAAAAGCCGTTTTCCCGGCAGCGGGAAAACGGCTTTTTTGCTGAAGGATGAATTTGTCCGGTCCGGGGAATCCGGTTCGCCTGAACCGGGCCCGGTGCGAAGGGAAGGGGCGCCGGCGGACGGAATGCGCGGATCAATCGAGTTCGTTCAACGCCTTGATGTCGGCTTCCATCATTTCTTCCGTGTACTTGCCGCCGCTGAACAGGCACACGGCGCGCAGCGGCGTGTACCCCATCATCGCCTGCATCATTTCGATGTTATCCCCGAGCATGGCGCCGAATCCGGAGCGTTCGGCGATTTCCTTGACCTTGGCGGCCGTCCGCGGGTCGGCGAGCAGATCGCCGAGCAGGGTATTGCGATGGATGACGGGACGCGGCAATTTGGCGGTGGACTCCACTTCAACCGTCGCCCGCAGGCGGATGTCGCGGGAGGAGCTGCCGACCAGCAATTCGAATTCGCCGCTTTCCGCATACCAGTCATGCAGGTCGACGTGCCACCAGGCGAAGGCGCGTTTGTCCAGCGTGAAGGTGACGGTTTTCGTTTCACCCGGCGCCAATTCGACCTTGGCGAACGCCTTCAGCTCTTTCTCGGGCCGGACGACGCTGGAAGCGACATCCCGGACGTAAAGCTGCACCGTTTCCTTGCCCGCACGATCCCCGACATTCTTCACGGTGACGCGCACTTCGACGGTTTCGTCATCCCGCAGGCGCGGTTTGTCCACGGCAAGACCGGCGTATTCGAACTGCGTGTAGCCCAGGCCGTGGCCGAAGGGAAACAGCGGCTCCACGCCTTTGCTGTCATAATAACGGTATCCGACAAAAACGCCCTCCCGGTATTCGACCCGATCGCCTTCGCCGGGGAAGAACAGGAAGGACGGGTTATCCGCGAGTTTCACCGGGAACGTCTCGGCCAGCTTGCCGCTCGGGCTTTCCACGCCGAACAGCAGGTCGGCGACGGCACCGCCGACGGCCTGGCCGCCGAGGTACGCTTCCAGCACCGACTTGGCGCGGCCGATCCAGGGCATTTCGACGGGAGAGCCGTTCATCAGCACGACCACCGTGTTTGGCTGCACGTCAGCCACCTGCTCGATCAACAGGCGGTGGTTTTCCGGAATGGCCATGTGGGTCCGGTCAAACCCTTCCGACTCATACCGCTCCGGCAAGCCGACGAACAGGACGGCGACGTCCGCCTTGCGGGCCGTTTCCACCGCCTCGAGCAACAGGCGTTCGTCCACGTCGTCGGTTTCGAGCCGGTAGCCCTGCGCATAACGCACGTCGGCCGAGCCTTGGACGAGCGCCTTGATTTCCTCAAGCGGGATGTCCAGCTTGCAGGGATTGACGTGGGAACTGCCGCCGCCCTGGAAACGGGGCTCGACGGCGAACTGGCCGAGCACGGCGATCGTGCCGGATTTGGAAAGCGGAAGGAGGCCGCCTTCGTTTTTGAGCAGCACCATCGATTCGCGGGCGGCGCGGCGCGCCAGCCGGTGGTGTTCGTCCAGGTCGCAGGCGGTGTCTTTGCCCCGGTTTTCGGACGCTTTCAGGACGAACTCGAGCATGCGCCGTACGGTACGGTCCAGCACTTCCTCCGGCAGGCGGCCGGTTTTTACCGCCTCGACGATCTTCCGGTCATTGGCGCCGTGGCTGGACGGCATTTCCAGATCGAGGCCGGCCGCCAGGCCGTCCACGCGTTCGTTGACGGCACCCCAGTCGGAGACGACGAACCCGTCAAAGCCCCATTCCTCCCGGAGAATGGTTTTGAGCAGATCTTCATGCTCCGAACCGTACGTGCCGTTGATTTTGTTGTAGGAGCACATGACGCTCCAGGGCCGGCCCTTCTTGACGGCGATTTCGAAGCCGGCGAGATAAATTTCCCGCAGCGTCCGCTCGTCGACGACGGCATCGACGGACATGCGGCGGTGTTCCTGATTGTTGACGGCGTAATGCTTGAGCGACGTGCCGACGCCCTGGCTTTGCACGCCCCGGATGACCGCCGCGGCCATTTCCCCGGCCAGGTACGGGTCTTCCGAGAAATACTCAAAGTTGCGCCCGCACAGCGGCGAACGCTTGATGTTGTTGCCGGGGCCAAGCAGGAGGGAAACGTCTTCCTTCCGGCATTCCCGGCCCATCGCTTCGCCGACTTGCGCAAGCAAATCGCGGTTCCAGGTGGCGGCGAGGCCCGCCGCCGTCGGGAAGCAGGTGGCCGGCACGCTGTCGTAAAGCCCGAGATGGTCGGCGGACCCTTGCTGTTTGCGCAGCCCGTGGGGCCCGTCCGTCATCATCAGGGAAGGGATGCCGAGCCGTTCGACGGCTTTCGTCTGCCAGAAGTTGCGCCCGGAACAAAGGCCGGCTTTCTCTTCCAGCGTCAATTGCGAGAGCCATTCTTCGATTTTCTCGCGGTAATCGCCCATGTTTGATCCTCCCGTTCGATGATTGAAGCGCTTACAAGACGGCCGGTTCGTGCAGCCGTTCAGCCGCATGTCGGTTTCCGCCGCGGTTTTCGGAGTCATCGGCGACCGGGAACCGGCAATCTCACAATCTCGTTCTTGCTCCAATCGTAGTACACTGTCCGTCGCAATTATGGTATATAATTGCGGTAAATGGTATTTTTTTAAGGTGGGAAAGGCGACGTGATCCAATATCAGGCATCGTTCCGGGACGTGGAACTCGTCGTGGCGAGAAACCGGGAAAACCTGATTTTCCATCACGATCCGATGGCCGAGTGGGAAGTCTTCCACCACGTCAAAAACGGCAACCCGGAGGATATGCGCAATGCGTGGTTTCGCATCGGTTCCGGACAATTCGGCGTTTTCGGCACCCTGAGCCGCAAAAGCCGGCTGCGAAACAAAAAAAACCTCGCCATCTGCACGATCACGCTGGCGACGCGGGCGGCCATCGACGGGGGGCTGTATTGGGAAGAAGCCTATACGCTGAGCGATCTGTACATTCAGTACATCGAGGACCTGCAGCAGACGGCCGAGGTGGACGAGGCGTTGCTCACGGCGCTCACCGACTTCACGGAACGGGTAAGAAGGAGCCGGTCGGCGGGCGTGTCCAAACACGTGGCCATCTGCAAAAACTACATTTTCAACCACCTGTACGCCGAAATCCGGCTGGAACACCTGGCGAAGGCGGTCAACTTGTCCCCGGCCTATCTGTCCGGCTTGTTCCGCCGGGAAACCGGCATGACGATCAGCGCCTTCATCCAGCGCGAGCGGGTGGAGGAGGCGAAACGGCTGCTCGTGCTGACGGACGATCCGATCGCTTCCATCAGCACGAAACTTACCTTCCACGACCAAACCCATTTCGGCAAAGTGTTCAAACGGCATACCGGCATGACACCGAGACGGTACCGGCAATTGTACCGGTATTTCCGGAAATGACAATGTGCCCGGAAAGCACGTTGTTCGGCGCTCGGGAACACGACAGTCCGTACGCGATCATGGCCGTCTGACGGAGAAGGGACGGGACAGGCCGTGCCAGGGGCGGAGTTGTTGCGGGTTGACAAGATGGAAACAAGACGGTCGGCGATGACGCGGTCGAATGCGAACGTTTGGAAGCGGCAGACGGACCGGAAAGGCGGGAAAGCGCGTTGAAGACGGAAATGAAACCTTTTGAATGGAAGAAAAGCGATCCGGAATCGCAAAACATCACCTCTGCCTCGATTTTGCGGTTTTTGCGTCGGGTGGAGGACGATGAACTGGAGTTGCACGGACTGATGATCGTGCGCAACGGATACGTGGTGGCGGAAGCGTCCTGGTCGCCCTACCGGGCGGACATGCCGCATGTGCTGAATTCGCTCAGCAAAAGTTTCACGGCCACGGCGATCGGCCTGGCGGCGGAAGAAGGCAGGCTGTCCCTTGACGACCGCGTCATTTCCTATTTTCCGGAGGAAGTGACGCCGGAGATCGCGGACAACATGAACGATTTGCGCATCCGCCATCTGTTGACCATGTCCACGGGGCATACGACGGATCCGATTCCGATCATGGAATCGGCCACGGACGGCAACTGGGCCGGGGCGTTTCTCCGAACCCCGATCGAGCGCCCGCCGGGCACCCATTTCCTGTACAACACCGGCGCCTCCTACATGCTGTCGGCCATCCTGCACCGGGCGACCGGCGAGCTTTTGCTCGATTATTTGCGACCGAGGCTGTTTGAACCCCTCGGCATCACGGATGTCATGACAAAAACGTGCCCGCGCGGCATCCATGCCGGCGGTTTCGGCATGTACCTGAAGCTGGCGGACATCGCCAGGTTCGGCCAGCTTTATCTGCAGGAAGGCGTGTGGGAAGGCAGGCAAATTTTGCCCGCGGATTGGGTGAAAGCGGCGACGGAAAAACAGATGGACAACGGAAATGACCCCTCCAGTGATTGGGCGCAGGGATACGGCTACCAATTTTGGCGATGCCGGAACGGGGCGTACCGGGGAGACGGCGCCTTCGGGCAGTTCTGCATTGTCATTCCGCGCAAACAGGCGGTCATCGCGATGACGTCGGGCACGATGGACATGCAGGGCATCCTCGACGCGGTGTGGGAAGAACTGCTGCCGGGCATGGCCGACGAACCGGTCGGCGAACCGGTTGCCGCAACACGCGAAGCGTTGGCGGCCCGGTTGCGCTCATCCGGCTATCCCGCCGCAGCGGTCGGCAAGAAGACGAATCCGGGTCAATGGGCGGGCCAAACGTACCAGGTTGCGGCCAACCCGGCGGGCATCCGGACGCTCAAGTTCATGTTTGGCGACGGCGCTTCCTCGCTCATGATCGAAGATGGAGACGGGGTGCAGGAAATCCGGATCGGGCACGGCGAGTGGACGGTGAACGAAGTCCGCATCGGCGGCGAGTCGGCGCCGGCTGCCGTCTGCGGCCGATGGGTGAAACGCGACGCGTACGAGATCGAAATCCGCTTCCTCAACCAGGCTTACCATGACCGGTGGACGTGCCGTTTCATGAACGACAGCCTGCAGCTGTCCACGGTGCGGAACGTGCATTCCGAATTGCTGCTCATGCCGACCCTGAATGCGGTCATTCACCACGACCGGGATATGCGGATCGGCGGCACCGACGCGAACCGGCAGAAATAACGCCCGGCGCGGATCCCCGGCTCCGAAACGGAACGACAGGGCGCTGTTTTGCGATTTTTTGCCCGATAGCGGCCTTGCGATCGCAAAACAGCGCCCTGCAATTTCCTTATGCTGCAAAAACAAGGCCCGATTTTTCCCGATCAACGTTCCCGGTTCCCTGGCGCCGGAGCCCGTTATCGCATCACCATCCTGTGCCAGATATTCAACAAAATGATCGGATTGTATCGTTGTTCAGAAAATGAAAGCGCTTTAATATGAAATCGTCAAAACCATGCAAAGGGGATCAAGCAAATGCGAACAACCATGAAAAAACGTTTGGTGTTGCTGCTTTCCGTCGTGTTGTCCTTCGCCATGGTGGCTGCAGCCTGCGGCGGCAAGTCCGGCGGGCAGGAGTCGAAGGAATTGACGCTCTACTACTCCCATGCGGCGGACTGGTCGGATCCGATCATCAAGGAATTCCAGGAAAAGACGGGAATCACCGTCAATCTGGTCGGCGCCGGCACCGGCGAGCTGATCGCCCGGATCCAGGCGGAAAGCGCCAACCCGCTCGGCGACGTGCTGTGGGGCGGATTTGTCGACGGCTACGCCGTGGTGGACGAATACTTCGAATCGTACAAAAGCACGGAATGGGATTACCTGATCGACGAAGCGAAGAGCCCGAACAACACGTGGTACGGCTTCAACATCGAACCGATGGTCATCATGTACAACCCGAAGCTGGTCAAACCGGAGGAGGCGCCCAAAAGCTGGGAAGACCTGACCGATCCGAAGTGGAAAGGGAAAATCGCCCACGCCGACCCGGTGAAATCCGGTTCCTCCTTCACGGCCGTGGTCAACATGATCCTGTCGAAAGGCAAGGGCGACGAAGGGTTCGAGTTCCTGAAACGTTTTGTGGATAACCTGGACGGCAAACTGATCAGCAGCTCCTCCGGCACCTTCAAAGGCGTCGCGGACGGCGAATACAGCGTCGGCATCGGCTACGAACAGGGCGCATTGAAATACAAGGAATCCGGCGCCGATCTGGAAGTGGTATATCCCTCCGACGGCAACACGCTTCTGACGACGGGCCTCGCGATCATCAAAGGGTCGAAAAACAAAGAAAACGCCCAGAAGTTTGTCGACTTTGTTCTCGGCAAGGAAGTGCAGTCGCAAATCGGGGAAATTTACCGCCGGCCGGTGCGCACGGATATATCCGACGTGGCGGGCATGAAGCCGCTGAACGAACTGGTGAGGATCGAATACGACATGGATTGGGCCATCGCGAACAAGGACCTGATCATGGACAAGTGGAAGGAGTTCGTGGTCGGCGAATGATCTTCCCGTCGCCGGCCCCGCCCGGACAACCAAGGAACCGCTCAACCAGACAAAACGGGGTGAAAACGTGAGCCATCATGTGGTCATCAACAACGTAGTCAAAAAGTACGGAGACACCATCGCGGTCAAAGGGATCAATCTGTCGGTCGAAAAAGGCGAGTTTTTCACCATCCTGGGGCCGTCCGGCTGCGGCAAGACGACGCTGCTGCGGATGATCGCCGGATTCAACCCGATCGACGAAGGGGACATCCTGTTTGACGGCAAACGGATCAACGACGTGCCCGCCCATGACCGGAACATCGGCATGGTGTTCCAAAATTACGCGATCTTTCCCCATATGACCATTTTCAAAAACGTGGCGTACGGACTGAAGGCGCGCAAGGTGCCGAAACCGGAAATCGAAACCCGCGTCAATGAAATGCTGGACATGATGAAAATCCGGCAGTTCAGCGACCGGGACCCGTCCCGGCTCAGCGGCGGCCAACAGCAGCGGGTGGCGCTCGCCCGCGCGCTGGTCATTCGCCCCGTCATCCTGCTGATGGACGAACCGCTCAGCAACCTGGACGCCAAGCTGCGGGTGGAGATGCGCAACGCCATCAAAAAGATCCAGCGCGAGCTCGGAATCACGACGATTTACGTCACCCACGACCAGGAGGAGGCGCTGGCGGTTTCCGACCGGATCGCCGTCATGAACCAGGGCAGGGTGGAGCAGATCGGCACGCCGCAGGACATTTACATGAATCCGGCCACGCCTTTCGTGGCCGGGTTCATCGGCACCACCAATTTTCTTGCCGGGGACGCGGAACCGGAGCCGTCCGGCGGCTCCGTCATCCGCATCGAAGGCGTCAAGGCGGTCACGGTGCCGTCCGTCCATCGCGGCAGGGTGCTCATCGGCATCCGGCCGGAACATCTCCATCTGACGGAACCGCGGGAAGGCGAGCTCTCCGGCGTCATCACGCTGGCGACGTTCCTGGGCGATTTCATCAACTACGAAATCGAGCTGGCGAACGGCAAAACCGTCGAAGTCAACGAATACACGAAGGATACCCCGCATATCCGGCAGGCCGGTGAAGCGGTCAGCCTCGTTCCCGACGTCTCCCGCATGAACCTGTTTCCGGAGGACGGAGGTGGCTTCCCGGCATGAACGCCATGCGGCTCCGCAAGCCTTCCTTCTGGACGGCAGCCGTCATCGCATTGACCGTCCTTGTCATCGTGTTTATCGTGTATCCGTTCGCGTCCCTGTTTTTGAAGAGCTTTTTCCATCCGGATACCGGCCAGCCGTCCCTGGTGAACTATGTCAAGTTTTTTGAGACGCCGTACTATTTCAACACGCTGAAAAGAAGCCTGCTCGTCTCGTCGGTGACGACGGTGCTGGCCGTGCTGCTCGGCGTGCCGCTGGCGTACATGACGACGCGGTACAACGTGTGGGGAAAGCCGGCCATCAACATCATGATCGTGCTGTCGATGCTTTCCCCGCCGTTCATCGGCGCCTATTCGTGGATTTTGCTGCTCGGGCGCAACGGGTTCATCACAAAACTGGTGGAGAAAATCGGCATCACCATGCCCACCATTTACGGGTTTTACGGGTTGGTGCTCGTGTTTACGCTGAAGCTTTTCCCGTACGTGTATCTGTACGTGGCCGGCGCGCTGGGGAGCATTGACAGCTCCCTCGAGGAAGCCGCGGAAAGTCTCGGCATGAACAAATTCCGCCGCATGATGACGGTGACGTTCCCGGTCATCATGCCGACGATCACCGCCGGCGCGCTGGTCGTGTTCATGACTTCCATGGCGGATTTCGGCACGCCGCTTCTCATCGGCGAAGGGTACAAGGTGCTTCCCGTTGTCGTCTACGAGGAGTACATGAGCGACATCGGGGGCGACACCATCATCGCCAGCACCCTCAGCACGATCATCGTCCTTTGCGCCGTGGCGGTCCTCTTTCTGCAGAAAGCGTATGTTTCAAAGCGCAATTACCGGATGAGCGGCCTGCGGCCCCCCGAGGTGCGGGAGGTGTCCCTTGGCAAGCGGATCGCCATGACCGCCGTCGCCTTTTTCGTCGCCATCCTCGCCATGCTGCCGCAAATCACGGTGGTGGTCACCTCTTTCCTGAAGACGAGGGGACCGCGGTTCGTCAGCGGCTTCAGCCTGGACAGCTACCGGCAGATCGGGTTCAAGCTGTCGAAAAACATCACGAACACGTTCCTGTTTTCCAGCGTGGCCATCCTCGTCATGATCGTGCTGGCGCTTCTGCTGTCGTACATCATCGTACGGAAAAAATCGCGGCTCGCGTCCTTCCTGGACGCCATGGCCATGTTCCCGTACGTCATACCGGGGGCGGTGCTCGGCATCGGGCTCGTGACGGCATTCAACAAGCCGCCGCTCATCCTGACCGGTACGATGGCGATTCTGGTCGTCTCCTACGTCATCCGCAAGATGCCGTTCATCCTGCGATCGAGCACGGCCATCTTGCAGCAGATCGATCCGAGCATCGAAGAGGCGTCCATCAGCCTCGGCGTGCCGCCGATGCGGACGTTTTTCAAGACGACGGCCATCCTGATGATTCCGGGACTCATATCGGGCGGCATTTTGAGCTGGGTGTCCACCATCAACGAGCTCAGTTCGACCCTGATCCTGTATGCCGGCAACACCGGTACGATTTCGGTGGCCATCTTTACGGAAATCTTCAAGGACAGTTTTGGCACAGCTGCTGCGCTGGCGTCGATTTTGTCCCTTGCCACGGTCGTTTCGCTGATCATTTTCAACAAAGTGTCCGGTGGACGCAGCGTGTTGATGTAAGGGGAGGGAACCATCGTTGGAGGCGTTGTTGGAAAAGGCATCCCAAATCGTCTGCAGCCTGGGCGAGTTTGTTCGACAGGAACGGAGACGATTAAAGATTGACGAGAAGGGATTTGCCAACTTTGTGACAAATATTGATATCGAAGTGCAAAACCGGTTGCATGACGGGCTCGGCCGGTTGATGCCGAACGCCGTTTTCGTGTCGGAGGAGAGTGACGTCCACGAGTGGGACGGCCAACGGCCCGCCTGGATCATCGATCCGATCGACGGCACGACGAACATGATCCACGGCTATCCGCACGTCGCGATTTCCGTCGCGTACATCGACGGGGCGGACCGGTTCGGCATCGTGTACAACCCGTTCAACGGCGAATTGTTTACGGCCATTTCGGGACACGGCGCGTATCTGGGCACCGAGCGGATTTCCGTCTCGGAGAACGCACGCATGGAACAGACGATCATCGGATTCGGACTGCCGTACAACCGGTACCTGGCCCGCACGATGTTCCGAGCGGCGGAGAAGGTGTACGAAACGTGCCAGGACATGAAACGGAAAGGATCGGCGGCGCTCGACCTGTGCTATGTGGCGGCCGGCAGGCTGGACGGCTATTTTGAAGTCGATTTGAACATCTGGGATTTTGCCGCCGGCGGCATCATTTTGGAAGAAGCGGGGGGCACCGTGACGGATTGGTTCGGCGAGCCCGTGATCCCGCACCGCCGGAAAGCCGACGTGGCCAGCAGCAACGGGAAGATTCATCCGTCGCTTCTGTCGCTGATTCAATCGACAATTGAATAGTTTTCCGATGATGGAAGAATCCCGGCGAAAAACAGGCGAAAAGCGTGGTGAAGGGCACTTGAGAAAACACAACAGTTTTTTTCACAAACTTCTCGTGTTGCTCGTCACGGTCGGGGTTCTTCCGCTTTTTATCATCGGGATTCTCACCTACGGGTTTTCCCGGGAGCTGTTTCTGGAGCAATACAGCCGGCATGCGCTGGAGCGGGTGCAGGTGATCGCGGACAACCTGGAGCGCCTCGTGGAAGAACACGGGATGATCATTCATGCGCTGGCCGAGGATCCCGAAATTCGCAGGGCACTGGCCGAAGGAACGGCAGACCGGCAGGCGGACATCGAACAGCACATCCATCTGCTGCTTTCCGGCCGCAACATCAAACCGTCGGTTTACGTGCTGGACCGGACGGGTTCGTTGTCCTTCGGGACCGGGGAGCTGCCCCGGTCGTACAATCCCGTCCGCCATGCGGATTGGGGCATTTTCCGCATCGCGCGGGAAGGCGGGGGAGAGACGCGCCCGTATGCCCATCGTTTCTCCGGCGAAGACGGCGGGGCCGTCTTCAGCCTCATCCGTGCCCTGACGGACGAGGACGGGGACATCACCGGCTACATCATCGCGGATACGGAGCGGGATGCGCTGGAGCGGATCATCCGCCGGGAAGGCAGCCTTTATCCGCTGGATTTCCTGATCATGGACCGGTACGGCTTCCTGTTGCTCGATACGGCGGAACCGGAGCTGGAAGGGACGTTGGACCGAACCGGCTACCGCAAACTGATGCGGGAAGACGGGGAACCCGTGCTTCACGCGCACGGCGACGGGCGGGAAAGCATTTTGCAGTTCGCCGTGGCGAATGGGGCAGATTTGACCGTCATTGCCGAGGGGCCTTACGAAATGGTTAGGCACAATACGGACTACATCCGGGTCATGTTCATCACCGCCGCCGCCCTCAGCCTGCTGGCCAGCCTGGCCTTTGCCTACGGCACCGCCAAACGGATGAGCACCCCGATCATCGAGCTGGTGAAGGGGATGAAGAAGGTGAGCCGCGGCGATTTTTCCGTCCGGATCGCCAGCGGGAGCAAAGACGAATTCGAGCTGCTCGGCAACGGGTTCAACCAGATGACGGAGCAGATCGAGAAGCTTCTGCAGAGCGTCCGGGAAGCGCACCGGCGGTTCCGGATCGCCGAATCGAAGGCGCTCATGGCCCAGATCAATCCCCATTTCATTTACAACACCCTCGATTTGATCAAATGGAGCGCCAAAATGAACGAAACCGAGCAGGTGAACCGGATCGTCACCCAGCTCGGCCGGCTGCTCAGGGGCGTCATCCATGTCAAGCGGGAGAAGGTGACCGTCAGGGAAGAGATGGATCTGGTGGACAGCTACATGAACATCCAGAAAATCCGGTTTTCCGACCGGCTGTTTTTCCATTTTCACATCGATCCGGACATCATGGAGGCGACCATCCCGCGTTTTACCATCCATCCCCTGGTGGAAAACGCCATTGTGCACGGGTTTGAAAACAAGAACGGAAAAATGTTTTTGATGGTGAACGGCAGCCGCCGGGAAGGGGACCTCGTGTTCGAAATCATCGACAACGGCATCGGCATGGGCAAGGAGACGATCGAGCGCATTTTCAGCGAGCAGAACGGCGACGGCACCGGCATCCTGAACGTCCACAAACGCATTCAGCTGTATTACGGCTTACAGTACGGCATCCGCATCCACAGCGAACCGGACAAAGGCACCATCGTCACCGTCCGCATGCCGCAACAGGGAGGGGAAGAGCATGTTGAAAGTCGTGGTGATTGAAGACGAAATCACGCTGCGCAACGGCCTTCTGTACACGACCCCCTGGGAAACCTGGGGATGCGAGGTAATCGGATACGCCGACAACGGGCTTTCCGGCCTGGACCTCATCCGCAAAGTCCGTCCGGACATCGTCATCACGGACATCAAGATGCCCGGCCTCGACGGCATCGAAATGATCCGGCAACTGGGCGACGAATCGGATGCGGAATGCATCCTCATCACCGGCCACAGTGAATTTGATTATGCCAAAAGCGCCGTCGACCTGGGCGTTCTCGCCTACATCCTGAAACCGATCGACGACGAGGAATTGCAGCGGGCGGTGCAAAAAGCCGTCAACCGGATCTCGGAAAGGCGAAAAATCGGGCTCGCGCTGACGGAAAAGCCGAAGGAGGTCGTCGGGAAGGTGGAGCAATGCCTGCTTCCGGATGCGGCGGACCGCAATCGCTATCTCGATCTGGCCATCCAGTTCATCCACGAACATTACCGGGAAAACATCGGGCTGAAGGACATTGCCGACCATCTGCAAATCAGCGAAAGTTATTTGACGAAGCTGTTCCGCGGCAAAACGTCCTACACCGTCATCGAATTCATCACCCAATTCCGGCTCAAGCGGGCCATCGACCTGCTGATGGATCCGAACGTGAAAATTTACGAAATCGCCGAAAAGGTCGGCTACCAGGATCCGCGCTATTTCAGCACCCTGTTCAAGAAAGAAATGGGCTTTACCCCTTCCGAATTCCGCAACTATTATTTGCCGGGCATATCGCTTTCCTCCGGGGAATAAACATCATTGGATGTTGATTCCAAAGAAAAACTAATATAAAATTAAAATTAGTTTAATTATCATTTGGACTAATCCCAATGGAGGTATCCGCATGAGCAATCATGAGCAGGCGAAATGCCCGGTGCACCACGGGAGCGTCACCCGGCATGACGCGAAGGCGACGACAAACAAGGATTGGTGGCCGAACCGGCTGAACCTGTCGATTTTGCGCCAGCATGACCGGAAAACGAACCCGTACGGCGAAGATTTCAACTACCGGGAAGAATTCAAAAAGCTGGACTATTTTGCCCTCAAGAAAGATCTCGAAGATCTGATGAAGAACAGCCAGGACTGGTGGCCGGCGGACTACGGCCATTACGGTCCGCTGTTCATCCGCATGTCCTGGCACGCCGCCGGTACATACCGGTCGGGAGACGGGCGCGGCGGCGGCAACACCGGCAACCAGCGGTTCGCCCCGCTGAACAGCTGGCCGGACAACGTGTTGCTTGACCGGGCGCGCCGGCTCCTGTGGCCGATCAAGAAAAAATACGGCAACAAGATTTCCTGGGCGGACCTGCTCGTGCTCGCCGGCAACGTCGCCATCGAATCGATGGGCGGCAAAACGATCGGCTTTGCCGGCGGCCGGGAAGACATCTGGCATCCGGAAGAAGACGTGTACTGGGGTTCCGAGAAGGAATGGCTCGGCGACAACCGGTACACCGGCGACCGGGAACTGGAAAATCCCCTCGCCGCCGTGCAGATGGGCCTGATCTACGTCAATCCGGAAGGCCCGAACGGCAATCCCGATCCCGTCGCCCTCGGCCGCGACATTCGCGAGACGTTCCGGCGGATGGGCATGAACGATGAGGAAACCGTCGCCCTCACCGCCGGCGGCCATACGTTCGGCAAAGCCCACGGCGCGGGCGATCCGAAACACGTCGGCCCGAATCCGGAAGCGGCGCCGATTGAAGCGCAGGGGCTCGGCTGGCTGAGCAGCTACGGCAGCGGCAAAGGCCGCGACACGATCGGCAGCGGCATCGAAGGCGCCTGGACACCGAATCCGACGCAATGGGACAACGGCTACTTCACGATGCTGTTTGAATACGAATGGGAGCTGACGAAGAGCCCGGCCGGCGCATGGCAATGGCGGCCGATCAATCCGAGGGAAGAGCATCTGGCGCCCGATCCGGAAGATCCGGCGAAGAAAGTGCCGACGATGATGACGACTGCGGACATGGCCATGCGTTACGACCCGATCTACGAAAAAATTTCCCGCCGGTTTTATGAAAACCCGGAAGAATTCAAGGAAGCGTTCGCCCGCGCCTGGTTCAAGCTGCTGCACCGCGACATGGGGCCGAAAACCCGCTATCTGGGGCCGGAAGCGCCGCAAGAAGATTTCATCTGGCAAGATCCGGTGCCGTCCGTCGATTACACGCTGAGCGAACAGGAAATCGAAGACCTGAAGGCCAAAATTTTGAACGCCGGCCTGACCGTCAGCGAACTGGTGAAAACCGCCTGGGCTTCCGCCAGCACGTTCCGCCACACCGATTACCGCGGCGGCGCCAACGGCGCGCGGATTCGCCTCGCCCCCCAGAAGGACTGGGAAGTGAACGAGCCGGAAAAACTGGCGAAGGTGCTGTCCGTGCTGGAAGGCATCCGGCAACAGTTGGAGAAGAAGGTCAGCCTGGCCGACCTCATCGTCCTCGGCGGAACCGCAGCCGTCGAGAAGGCGGCCCGGGACGCCGGTTACGACGTGAAGGTGCCCTTCGCTCCGGGTCGCGGCGACGCCACCCAGGAGCAGACCGACGTGGAAAGCTTCGCCGTCCTCGAACCGATGGCCGACGGATTCCGGAACTATCAGAAACAGGAATTTGCCGTCAGCCCGGAAGATCTGCTCGTTGACAAGGCTCACCTGCTGAACCTGACGGCTTCCGAAATGACCGTGCTGGTCGGCGGACTGCGCGTCCTCGGCGCGAACTTCAAAGACACGAAGCATGGCGTCTTCACGGATCGCGTCGGCGTGCTCAGCAACGACTTCTTCGTCAACCTGCTGGACATGGGCTATGTGTGGGAGCCGACGGAAGGCGGCATCTACAACATCCGCGACCGCAAAACCGGGGAAGTGAAGTGGACGGCCACGCGGGTCGACCTCATTTTCGGCTCGAACTCCGAACTGCGCGCCCTGGCCGAACACTATGCGCAGGACGACAACGAGGAAAAATTCGTCCGCGACTTCATCAACGCATGGGTCAAGGTGATGAACGCGGACCGCTACGATCTGCAAAACTGATGGCGGCTGGCCTCATCTTCCTTTCATTCCATCTTTCAAACAACCTCTTCCGTTCCGGCATGGCCGGGCGGAAGAGGTTGTTTTTCGATTTGCCAACCTCCGCATCGGAGCCGGACTGCCCGCCGCGTATTTCCGTGCGGGCGGGCAATCCCGGGCCCGTCCATTTCCCGGGCAAGCGCAAAAATCGACCATCCTTGCGGAAAGTGGTTCTTTATTTGGCGAACCTGTTCGAAAGTCGGGCGTGCGGCGCATGAGAAACCGAAAAGCCCGAAGGAGCAGGGGGACAGTCCTCCTGCCGAGACGGACGGTGCATGGGGAACGGCCCCGGATTGGAGAGGCCGGTGATCGAACCGGCGCAACTGGACCGAAGAGGCGAAAAATGTGCGGATGCCAAAGTCCGGCTTTGGGATCGGATTGTTTGATGTGGTAAAATAAAAGGAAAGACGACAAGGACAGAACGTCAACCGGACAAAGGAGACATTCCCCCATGAAAAAATGGATCGTCGTTATGGCCGTTCTCCTTTCCTTCAGTGCGGTTGCTCCGGCAGCCGCAGAAACCGGGCAATCGCCGCAAGACGCGGTAAAGATGGTCATCCAGCCGCAATTTGCGTATGCGTTTCCATTCAGCGAAGGGCTCGCGGCGGTGGCGGTGGACGACAAGATCGGCTTTATCGACCGGAACGGTAACTTCGTCATCCGCCCCTCTTTCGACGGGCGGCAAGCCTCCGCCGCGGAAAACGGTTTGTACATGTTCCGCGAGGGACGGGCGTTGTTTCGGGACAACGGAAAATACGGCTATCTGGACAAGAAGGGCAAGGTCGTCATCGAAGCGAAATACGACCGGGCGTTCCCTTTTCAACAGGGGTTGGCCGCCGTCGTGAAGGACGGCAAGCTCGGTTATATCGACCGCAGCGGAAAAACCGTCATCCCGCACGTTTACCATTACGATCCGCTGGAAACCGAAAATCCTTCCTTCCAGGACGGTTTGGCCAAAGTGGCGAAAAAGTCCGGAAACACGATCCTGTACGGCTTCATCGATACGAAAGGGAAAGAAGCGATTCCGCCCCGGGAATGGCTGGTGGAGCCGTTCAGCGACGGCCTGGCGCTCGTGCGCGATTCTTCCGGCGGCAAGCTGGAACTGTATTACATCGACACGTCCGGGACCAAGGTGCTGGACCTCACGGGGCGCTATGCCCGCGCCTACAGTTTCTACAGCGGCATGGCCCGTGTGGAGAAAGACGGCAAGATCGGATACATCAACAAAAACGGACGCGAAATCGTGTCTCCGTCCTACACCTACGCGCTCAATTTCAGCGAAGAGCGGGCGCTGGCGAAAGTCGGCAGCGCCTACGTGCTCATTGACCGAAACGGAAAGGAATCGGAGCGCCTTGCCTATTCGTACATCGAAAAATTCGGCAACGGATTGGCCATGGTGGAATCGGTGACCTGGGATTTTGCCGCCGGCAGGCTGAACCAGGAGCGCAAAACCGGGTACATCGATCCGAACGGAAAAGAAGTCATTCCGCCGCAATTTGACAAAGGACAGGGGTTCAGCGAAGGGCTGGCGGCGGTTCAGGTCGACGGCTTGTGGGGATACATCGCGAATCCGGGGCTGGAGCAGCCGTCCGACTGGGCGAAAGCCGAGCTTGCCGAAGCGGCCGCCCTCGGATTGATCCCGCAGGGGATGGACCAGGGATACCGGAACGCGATGACGAGAGCGGAATTTGCCAGGCTGGCCGTCCATCTGCTCTCCGTTGCATGGGACAAGCCGGTGGACGTTTTGCTGAAAGAACGCGGATCGGCCATCGATCCGAACGCGTTTCGCGACACCCGGGACGAAACGGTGCTGGCTGCCCACGCCCTCGGCATCATCAGCGGAAGGGGCGGCGGCATCTTCGATCCGGAAGGCGCCATCAACCGGCAGGAAGCAGCCCTGATGCTGGCGCAAACCGCAAGCCTGCTCGGCGTGCCGCCCGGCGGGAAAGCGGAAACGTTCGCCGATGCGGACGAGATTGCTCCATGGGCCCGGGAGGCGGTCACGGCGGTTTCTGCCATCCTCGATCCCGTCAAGGCTGTGCCCGTGATGACAAACACGGGCAACGGACGATTTTCGCCGAAAAGCGCCTACGAGAAGCAGCAGGCGTTCATCACCGTGAAACGGCTGTATCAGGCGAAACCTTCCGCCGACTGAAAACGTCTTGCAAGGATATGGAAATGTCGATAATCGGAGGGTTTTTCCATGATTCGCCGCGTTGCCTTTTTCCTCACCGTTTGTTTGCTCGGATTGCTGTCGGTTGTCGCCGCCCCGTCCCGGGAGGCGGGAACGGCCGGGGAAGGGGGCAACGTTTTTTTGCACTGGAACGAGCGGGTCCCCGTTCCCGTCCCGGATCCCGTGCCCGTTGCGGAGGCGGACGTGCGGGAGGCGGATACGCAGCCGCAAACGGTTCTGGAGTATGACGGATACGCACTGCATTTCGTCGGCGAAGCAAGCATCGGTTTCGAATCGGTCTTTCTCCCGTTTCCGGAAGAAACGGCGTCCGATTCCGAAACCTTGCTGCATCCCCTGGATGACGCGCTTCGCTCGTTGTGCCACGTCGGTTGCGGTGATTTTGAAAGCCAGATTGTCATCCGCCAGGCGGGCGAAGATTGGGTTGTCCTGATGAACCAAACGCTGTACGCGTTTGACGGCGGCGAATGGAAGCCGATCGCCGAATGGCCGGTCCGGGTCACCATGACGGCCTATTACGGGAAGGGCGGACAATCGTATACCGCCCGGGATTTCGTCAAACGGGGCGAAGAATGGATTGTGGCCGACACGTACGGCAACCGGGTTTTCCGGATGGATGAGGCGTTCCGGATCCTGAACGAAGTTCCGGTTCCGTTTCCGACGGAAATCCGGAGCTGGGAAAACGGGATCGCCGTCGTCGGCCTGAACGGCACGAGCTTCTTCGACCGGGAGCTCGTCCCCGTCGGGGGAACGCCGCCGGAAATCATGCCGATCGGGAGCCGGCTGGAAACGGAAGTCGACCGTCAATCCGTCCTGATCGACGAATCGACCGGATGGACCTGGGCGGCGCATGGCGGATGGCTGATCCGGTTCCACGAAGCGGAAGGGATATGGGAGCGGCGATACATCGGCCACATGTACAACGCATATCTCCGGCCGATTCTCATCCCCCTTGAAGGGGACGTGCTCGTGCTCATGGACGAGCGCGCCTTCCGTTTCGCCGGAGACGGGGCATGGATCGCCGCCTACGAATACCCGATGGAATTTCCGCCGTTCGATTACTTCTTTGCCTATTCCGGAGAATTGACCTGGCAAATGGACGAAGGGCGGAAGACGCTTTATTTCGTGCGCGGGACGGAAATTGTGGCGCTGAATCTCGCTAACGGGGAACTCCGCGATCTGTTCAGCCGAAAATGGGCCACCATCGGCCCGTTGCTCATGGACGGCAAGCTGGCGTTTACGGTTCATACCGGAGACTTCTTGCTTCCGGAAACGTTGGCGAACGAGCTCGTCTTCCTGGATCCCGAAACCGGATCCGTCGCACGCCAGGAACTGGAACCCGGCTTCTTCACGTACGCGGCCGACGACGGCGGGATCATCGTGGCCAGGCCGAATCCGGATAACACGCATGGGTTTGACCTGTTCCGGTTTGTCCCGGATGGGCCGCGGCCGTCCGACTGAACGGGGCAACGGGAGGATGCGGACCAATCGTTCATTCGATTGAAGGAGTTAAATTTTAATATCATTAACCTCAAAATCGACATCATTGTGACAAATCTCACGTTGTCCCGGAAAATGTTGTATAATAAAGGTGATCTTCACGGATACATCTTCAAAAGGAGTTGTGGACATGCGTCTGAAGGGAAAAACCGCCATCGTCACCGGCGCCGCTTCCGGCATCGGCAAAGCCATTGCCGTCCTGTATGCCCGGGAAGGAGCCAATGTCGTCGTCACCGATCTGAACGAAGAGGGAGCCAAGCAAACCGCAGCCGAAATTGCCGCGGAGGGCGGCAGCGCCATCGCCGTCCAGGCGAACGTGGCCAGCCAGGCGGACATTGACCGTCTGTTTGCCGAAACGGTCAACACGTACGGCACGCTGGATGTGCTCGTCAACAACGCGGGTGTCATGGACGGCTTCGAACCCGTCGGCGAGGTGAAAGACGAGCAATGGGACCGGGTCATCGCCGTGAACACGACGAGCGTGATGCGGACAAGCCGCAAAGCGATGGAACTGTTCCTGCCGAAGGAAAGCGGCTCGATCATCAACATCGCTTCCGTCGGCGGACTGAACGGCGGAAGGGCGGGTGCCGCCTACACGGCCAGCAAGTTTGCGGTGATCGGCTTGACGAAAAACACGGCCTTCATGTACGCCCAGAAGGGCATTCGCTGCAATGCGATCGCGCCGGGCGCGGTGGAAACGAACATCGCCGCCTCGATGGGACAGGTGAATCCCTTCGGTTACTCCCGCATGCAACTGACGCTTCCCCTCAACCCGCGTGCCGGCAAACCCGAAGAAATCGCCGGACTTGCCTTGTTCCTCGCCTCCGATGAATCCCGTTACGTCAACGGGGCGGTCATTCCGGTCGACGGCGGCTGGACGACGGCTTGATGTCCGGCAACATCGTCGGCCGACAGCCGGCGGGAACACTTTTCCGTCCCGTGAATGAACATTTTGACGGACAGGCATGGAATGCCGCATATCGCGGCGTTCCGTGCCTTTTTCATGGGCGGTTTTCGGAAAAATCGCGTGATGGAAGCGGAAGATACCGGTATAATGGGCAATGTGTGCAATTGAGCGGTATTCTTTCTTAAGGGGATGAGGGATCGATGGGCCGGCATGCGGAAATCGTCATTGCGGTGGACATCGGGACGACCGGCACGAAAGCGTTGGCCGTGGAAAGAAACGGGACCGTGCGGAACGGACACTCGGTCGGCTACCCGCTGGACACGCCGTTGCCGGGGAGGGCGGAGCAAAATCCGGAAGCCATCTTCGGGGCGGTGCTCACCTGCATCGAACGGACGGTGAAAGACGGCGGTTTCGCGCCGGATGACATTTTGGCCGTCTCGTTCAGCTCGGCCAATCACAGCCTCATCCTGCTGGACGGGGAAAACCGTCCGCTCACGCCCTCCGTCACCTGGGCCGATTTGCGGGCTGCGGCGCAGGCGGAACGGCTGCGCGGGGACGGAAGCGGACTGGCCGTTTACCAACGGACGGGAACGCCGGTCCATCCGATGTCGCCCCTCGTGAAATTGATCTGGTTCCGGGAGGAGGAGCCGGAACTGTGGCGCAAGGCCAGACGGTTCGTCGGAATCAAGGAGTACGTGCTGCTGCGGCTGTTCGGCGAAGCCGTGACGGAGTATTCGATGGTCACCGGCACCGGCTTGTTCAATCTGGAGACGCTCGATTACGACGACGGAGCACTGGCCCTCGCCGGCGTGGAGCGGGAGCGGTTGCCGCGCATTGCGCCAACCACCGGCTTCCTGTCCGGTTTGTCCCGGGATATGGCGGCCAGGCTCGGGCTGTCGCCGGAAACGCCCTTCATCCTTGGCGGCCAGGACGGCGTCCTCGCCAATCTGGGCATCGGGGCGATGGACGAAGGCGTGTACGCCGTGACGATCGGCACGAGCAGCGCCGTGCGGACGGCGGTGCGAAAACCGCTGCTCGATCCGGAAGGCCGCCTGTTTTGCTACGCGCTGACGCCGGATGACTGGATCGTCGGCGGGCCGTCCAACAACGGGGCCGTCGCGGTGAAATGGATGGCGGAACGGCTGTTTCCGGGGCGCGCCCTGGAAGACGTGCTGCCGCTGGCGGAGCAGGTTCCTCCCGGTGCGAACGGCTTGCTGTTTGCGCCGTATCTGTCAGGGGAACGCGCGCCGTTTTGGGATCCCCGGGCCAGGGGCGTTCTGCTCGGGTTGACGCTGGCCCACCGCGAGGCGGACATGATCCGTGCCGCCATGGAAGGCGTCGTGTTCCAGGTGGCGGCCATCGCGGAGCAAATTCGCCAGGCCGGCCGGCCGATCCGCGAAGTTCGGGCTTCGGGCGGATTTGCCCGTTCACGCCTGTGGTGCCAAATGCTCGCGGACGTGCTTGACACACCGGTTTGCGTCCCGCCGTCGGTGGAGAGTTCCGCCCTCGGCGCTGCCAAACTGGCGTTTTTCGCGTTGGATGGCGGGAAGTTGCCGCCCTGGCGGGAACCCGGTGCCAACGCCGTGCCCGAAGGGTCCGACTTTTACCGGCCGGATGCCGGGAACGCCGCCGTCTACCGCCATCTGATGCCGGCCTATCGCGAACTGTATGATGCCGTGAAACACGCCGTGCGCGCGCTCGACGGGCTGCCGCGCCCGATGCCGCAACCGAATGCGCACGCCGCCGATTCACCCGGATGATCCGGGTTCTTTTTTTTCATTGGCTCGTGTCGGGATTGATCGTATAATGGGGTTGGTTGACGGAGACCGTTGGCCGAAAGCTATGTCCCGTTTGGCGACTCAACCATCCCGCCGAAGGAGAAGACATCCATGAAAACCTGGAAAAACTGGCTGCATCCCTTGAACATGACCCGTCTTGCCGGATACGCGGACGGCACCACGCTGCTTTTGCTTTTGGGCGTGGCCATGCCGTTGAAATATTGGGCGGATTTGCCGATCGCGGTCACGATTGTCGGTTCGCTTCACGGATGGGTGTTCATCGTCTACCTGCTTACGGTGCTTTATGCCCAGCTCAGGTTGCAATGGCACGTGAAATGGACGCTTTTCTCCGTTGCGGCCGGCTTTGTGCCGTTTGCCAACTATGCGTTGAACCATGCCCTGAACAAGCGGCGCGACCGGTTTGAGGTCAAGCCGATTCCGAAAATCTGGCTCGTGTACGCCATCGTCTTCTTTACGTTCATCGATCTGTTCACCCAGTTGCCCGTGATGAGCACCTTCGCCGCCTCATTGGGCGCCACGGCGATGCTGTCCGGTTTTGCCGTCGGCATGTATTCGCTGTCCAACATGGCGGGCAACGTGCTTTCCGGCAAACTGACGGACAAGTACGGCGCCTACATCGTGCTTTGCGCCGGTTTGCTGACTACCGCCGTCGCCCTGGTGCTGTACAGGGTGGTTGACGGCGTGCCGTCGCTGCTCGCTGTCCGTTTTCTGCACGGCCTGGTGAGCGGGCTCATCACGCCCGCCGCCTTCACTTACGTGGCCAACGAAACCCGGCGGGAGAAACAGGGAAGCCGCACCGCCATCACCGGTTCCTTCGTCGGCATGGCGGCCATCATCGGCCCCGCCTACAGCGGCATCATGGCCAACCGGTTTTCGGTGCCGTTCGTGTTCACGACCGTGGCCGCGGTCGGGCTCGGCTTGTTTCTTCTCACGGTACAGGTGCTTCGCACCGGGCATGCGGGGGAGAAGGAAACGAAACGGCCGCCCAAATTGCGGCTCAACCGGGGAATGGTGCAGGCGTTCGCCGGCGCATTCTTCCTGATGGTTTCCCAGGGGGCCCTGGCCTACCTGCTGCCGCTTTACGTGGAAGCGCTTGGCTACAATTCAAGGCTTTCCGGTACGCTGCTCAGCATGTTCGGCATTGTTGCCGTCCTTCTGTTCCTGCTTCCGACCAACCGGATGTTCGACCGCAAGGCGCCCGACCTGATCGTGTTTGCCGGGTTGGCCGTGCTGGGCGTTTGCCAGCTGCTGCTCGGAAGAACGGAAGGCATGGCGGTCCTGTACGCCGTGATGGCGTTGTACGGCATCGGTTTTGCGCTTTTGTTCCCCTCCATGAACACGCTGTTGATCCGTTCCACGGAGAAGGAAAACCGGGGGCTTGCCTATGGCGTCTTCTATGCGCTGTTTTCCATCGGCACGGTGGCCGGTTCCTCCGGTCTCGGCCTCATTCCGGGCTCGCTCGCCACGCTGTTCACCATTACGGGAACCGTGCTGGTTGCCTGCGCCCTGGCCGTGCTGGCCGTTTCGCTGCATGCCAGATGGGTGAACCGGCAATTGTCCGCCGTCTCCCCTGCGGGGAATGAGCGGTCCGAACATTGAGTTTCCGCCAAAAACGCTGATCCCGAGCCAACGCTCACCTTCAGAACGCACCCCTTGGTTAACGCTCGGAATATCGGAGAAAGGGGATGCGTGAGGATGCGCATGTTTCATGCCCTGATGGTTGTCTTGCTCGTCTGGGGCACGCCCCTGCATGATGTCGGGGATTTTCCGTATGGCGTGAGCGCGGCGGGCGCCGCCGACTTCGACGAAGCGGCCCGTCGGGATGTTGCCGGGAGCATCGGCCGCATTCATGAAACGTTTGACAGCCCTGTCATTCCCGCCGTCATCGATGAATCCGGATTGCCCGGCTTCGACAAGGATGCCGATCCGATCCGGCACGGGGAAGAGAACAATGATGAGGATTTCTTCACGCGAGGCGATGTCGAACGACCGTCCGCCAACGGAGACGGCATCACCGGCCCGGCTCCGGGACAAGGGGTGAACGGTTCGGCCGAAGGGGACAGTCCCGACGCCGGGTCGACGGAGACGGACGGGGAGAGTGAACCCGCCGCTTCCGGCCCGGAAGCCGTTCCCCGGCAGGACGCGCCCGCGAAGGACGACCATGTGCTGCTCTGGAGCGTGATCATCACGCTGGCGTTGTCGGCGATGGTCGGGGTCATGGTTTACCGGGAAGTCAGGGGCTAGCGCTTCCGGCCGGTGCACGCGCAGCCGGACAATCCGAGAGAAAGGATTCTGTTCATGCTCAAAAAAACAGCCATCATCGCACTCCTCGTTTTCATTCTGGGAACGACTTTCGTCCTGGCGCTGCCCAAAGATCAGGGGTTGGGCCAAAAGGTTTGTTGGGCGGGCCACTTGTTTGCGGACAGGGCCCGTACCTGGATTGATCCGCATCCGGTTCCGGCTCTCCCGGACGCAGTTCCGGAAGCAGGCACGGCTGCGGGAGGCGCCTCCCGCATTCCGGTGCTGATGTACCATGCCGTCGTTCCCGCCGCGGAAAATCCCGATCCCGACAACGGCTCCATTCTCAATCTCGAAACGTTCGAGCGACATATGGCCCATCTGCATGATGAAGGTTATTATGCGGCCAGCCTGGAAGAGTTGGAACTTTACGTTCACGGCAAAATCGGCCTGCCGGAGAAAACCGTCGTCATCACCTTCGATGACGGGTACGAAAACAATTACACCCATGCCTATCCGGTGTTGGAGCGGTACGGGCTTCGCGCATCGCTCTTCGTCATCGGAACGTTCATCCGGGAAGACGGGGAAGGGCCGAAACCGGGCATGCCGGTGTATTTGTCCAGGGGACAAATGGAGGAGATGTCCTCCGTGTTCGACTACCACAGCCACACCCATAATTTGCACCGAAAGGAAGCAAAATTTTGCGGCAAACCGATTCCGGCCACCGATGACCCGGACGTTCTGGCTGCGGACATTGCCGTCATGAAGTCGCTCGGCTTCGATACGCCGTACTTCGCCTATCCGTACGGCTACTTTACCCATGACGTGGTCGGCACGCTGATCGAGAACGGTTACCGCATGGCGTTTACCACCCGCGAAGGATTTGTCCGGCCCGGCGACCACCCGATGTACCTGCCGAGAATCGGGCTCCGTTCCGACTCGGATTTGCCGGAATTGCTGAAATAAGGGCCGGTTGCGGCGCAACTCTCAACGATTGGGCACATTTTTTTGAAACTTTTGACCGCGAACATCCGTAGGATAGGCTTGATGATAGAACTTTCATGAACGGGGAGGCGGCTGGCGATGGGCATTCTTGCACGATTCAAGGACATCATGTCGGCAAACATCAACGCTTTGCTGGACAAGGCGGAAGATCCGGAAAAAATGATCGACCAATACTTGCGCAACCTGAACAGCGATCTGGGCAAGGTGAAGGCGGAAACGGCTTCGGTCATGGCCGAAGAACGCCGGGCGAAACGGGCGTACGACGAAAACCGGGAAGAAATCGCGAAAATGGAACAGTATGCCATCAAAGCCCTCGAGGCGGGGAACGAATCCGATGCACGGAAGTTTCTCGAACGGAAAGCCGCGCTGGCAGCGAAGGACGGGGATTTGCACCAGGCGTGGCAACTGGCCGCCACGAACGCGCAGCGCATGAAGCAGATGCATGACAAGCTGGTGGCGGACATCGGGGAGCTGGAATCGCGCCGTGCGGCCCTGAAAGCGAAATGGACCGTGGCGAAAACCCAGGAGCGCGTGAACAAGCTGACCGGTTCGGCCGATTCCGGACGCAGTTTCGCGGCGTTCGAACGGATGGAAGAGAAGGTGAACCGCGCCCTTGACGAAGCCGAGGCGATGGCGGAACTGAACGCCGCCCCGCAGGACGACATCGAAGATTTGAAGGCGAAGTACGACAGCGCCCCGGCGCAGGCCATCGATGACGAACTGGCCGCGCTGAAAGCCAAAATCCAAAACAAAGGCGGACAGTGACGGATGGATCGCCGTTTGCGGCGCGCAGCCGATACCGGCTGTGCGCCGCTATGATTTTCTGATCGTCAGGGGGGATTCCCGTGGTCTTGCATTACAAATGCCCCAATTGCGGAAGCGACATGGTTTTCGACGCCGATACCGGCAAGTTGACCTGTCCGTCCTGCCGCAACCGTTTGGACATTGAATCGATTCCGGAAAATCTTCGCGGCAAGCCCTCCGGGACAGAGGCGGACCGCGGCCGGCCGTCCGGTCCGGCCGGCGCGGCGGATGCAGGCGATACGGTGACGTACCACTGCAACAACTGCGGCGCCGATCTGCTCACGACCCCCGAAACGGCGGCGACGCGCTGCAGCTTTTGCGGCGCGGGTGTCGTCATCGCCGAGCGGTTGTCCGGCGAAGTGGCGCCCCATCTCGTCATCCCGTTCAAGATCAGCAAGGAAGAAGCGATCAAGGCGTTCAAGAGATGGTGCCGGAACGGCCTGCTTACGCCGAGGGGCTTCATGACCGCGGACCGGATCCAGAGCATCACGGGCATCTACGTGCCGTACTGGCTTTACGACCTGAACAGCCATATCAAGGTGAGCGCCGTCTGCACGAAGGTGAGGACGTACACGAGCGGGGACTACATGTACACGGAGACGAGCTATTTTGATGCGTACCGTGAAATCAACCTCAATTACGTGAAAGTGCCGGCGGATGCGTCCCGCAAAATGGATGACGAACTGATGGACAAATTGGAACCGTTTCATTACGGGGATCTCAAGGTATTCAAAACGCCTTACCTGGCCGGTTTTCTCGCGGAAAAATACCAGTACACGGACAACGAACTGATGCCCCGCGTGAAGGACAAAATCGGCCGGTTCGTCGAAGAATACATTCGTTCCACCTACAGCGGTTACAGCTCCGTCCGGTACAAATCGAAGCAGATCGATACGAGCAAGGTCCAAAGCTATTACGTGCTGTTTCCCGTGTGGCTCGTCGTCTACGATTATGACAACTTCAAGCATACGTTTGCCATGAACGGTCAAACCGGCAAGGTGGTCGGCAAACCGCCGATCAGCTACGGCAAGGTGGCCGCCTGGTTCGGCGGCATTGCGGCGGGTACGATGCTGGTGTTCAAAACCGTATCGTTGGCGTTGGGAGGCGGTTTCCTGTGATTCGGACGAACGTGCGCCTTGTTCGCGGATGCCGTTATCCCGTGTTGTTTATCTTGGCCTTGCTTTTGGGATTCGGGTTCCCGGCGGCGGGGGCGGCCGCCGGCCCGCTCGTTTACGACCATGCCGACCTGCTCACGGCGGAACAGGAAGCCGAATTGGCCGCCAAGGCGGCTGAGCTCGGCGCAGAGCGGCAAACGGACTTCATCATCATCACGTTGAACGAGACCGGCGGCAAAGACATCGTGGATTACGTGGCCGACTTCTACGACGAAACGGCGCCGGGATACGACGGGCCCCACGGCAATGCGGCGATTTTGGCCATCGACCTGGAGCAACGGGACGTGTTTCTCGCCGGATTCAAACACGCGGAAGTCCGGCTGAGTGACGCACGGCTCGACAACATCCGGACGAAGATCACGCCCTACCTTTCGGCGGGACGGTTTTATGACGCCTTCGACCAATACCTGGAACTGGCCCACAAATACATGGGCTTCCGGCCGGGCGTCAATCCGGACAGCATCTTTTTCAAGACGGGGTTCCAATTGGCGGTTTCCGTCGGCCTGGCCGCGGTCGTGGTCGGCATGATGGCTTACCGGTCGGGCGGACGGGTAACGATCAATGCCCGCACGTATCTGGACGCCGGGCGTTCGCGGGTCGTGAGCAAATCGGACGTGTTCATCAACAAGACGGTCACCCGGACGAAGATCGAACGGAACCAATCCGGCGGCGGAGGCGGCAGCTTCGGCGGAGGCGGCGGCGTCACGCGGGGTGGCCACTCCTTCAGCGGCAGCCGGGGCAAGTTTTGAAAGTCCGGGACATCCGGATCGCTGCGTCCGGAATGATGTGCCTGCGCCGGCTGCCGGGTTCGTTTTGAGGACTTCGGAGGATTTGCAGCGTCCGCGGGATCCGTGCGAGTGTCGGCAATCAGGCAGGTTTGGGGCGGAACGGCTGCTTTTTGATCGGAATTTCAATTTGTGCGGCGAGGAGGAATGCGCGTGTTTTTCCGCAAACAGTTTGCGAACGTGGTGGAGTGGCAGGAATTTCGCGATGACATGATCTTCTACAAGTGGAAAAATGACGAGATCAAGAAGGGCAGCCGGCTGATCATCCGGCCGGGGCAAGACGCCATTTTCCTGAAAAACGGGAAGATCGAAGGCATTTTCCACGATGAGGGCGATTACGACATCGAATCGCAGATCATTCCGTTCCTGTCCACGCTGAAAGGGTTCAAATTCGGGTTCAACAGCGGCATGCGGGTGGAAGTGCTTTTTGTCAACACGAAGGAATTCGTCGTCAAGTGGGGCACGCCGAACGTCATCAACATTCCGACCCCCGGATTCCCGGGCGGCATGCCGGTCCGCGCCAACGGCACGTTCACGTTCAAAGTGACCGACTATGTGCCGTTCATCGACAAAATCGCCGGCGTGCGTGACCAGTATTTGGTGGAGGACGTACGCATCCGCATTTCCGCGGTGCTTGACCAATTGCTGATGAAGTGGATCACGCGGGAAGGCAAGGACATGTTCAACCTGCAGGCCAATTCCTTCGAAATCGCCCGCGGCATCCGGGAAGACCTGGACATGGAGATGATCAAGAGCGGCATTTCCATCACCGGTTTCAACATCATCAGCTTCAATTACCCGCAGGAAGTCCAGGACATGATCAACAAGATTGCGTCCCAGGGCATGGTGGGGGATATCGGCCGGTATCAGCAAATCGCCATGACGGAAGGAATGGCCTCCGGCAAAATGAGCGGCGGCGGGACGGCTGCTGACATGGCCGGCATGATGATGGGGATGAACATCGCCGGCAAAATGCTGGAACAGATGAACCAGGCAGGAGGCCAGCCGTTCGCCGGGGGCGCGCCGCAAGCCGCACCGCAAGCCCGGCAAGCCGCTTCGCAAGAAGCCGGCGGGCAGGCCCGCCCGAACTTCTGCCCCAATTGCGGCACGAAAACCGGCCCGGCCAATTTCTGCTCCAACTGCGGCCACAAGCTGGTTTGAGCGGAACCAGGGCATGAGTGAAGCGATGCGCGAAATCGCGTGCCGCCAATCGTCGGTACGCGGTGTTCAATAAGGGAAGAATCTTCCGTGATTCGGTGAAAAATCCGGTGTTCGGCGTCCAATAAGGGAAGAAACTTCCGTAATTGACCCCAACCATAAAAAGGGACTGCCCCCGGCCCGGAATCGAATCGGTTCCGCCCCGCCGAACGGCAGCCCTTTTTGTCTTCCATCCTGTCAGGGGAGGACCAATTGCTCCAATTGGCCGCTTTCGCCTTTCCCCAAAGTGAAGGACAAGCTTGTTCCCTTGCACACGAGTTCATATTCCCCGAGAAACCCTTCCACTTTCACTTCGCCTTCCGCATCCGTCCTGGCCGTCACGTTCGTCGACCATTCTTCCTTGATGAGGCGCTTCACCATCTCGTAGGACGGTTTCGGGCTGTTGTCCTTGCGGACGAAACCGGCAGGGGCGCCAAGCCACGCGCCTTCATCACCGAACTTCCACATGGTGATGTTTTCGACCAGCGGATGTTCGAACAGAATCCGGTACATTTCTTCCAATTCGCGTGCCTGGCGTTCTTCATGTTCCGGCGTGGAAGGCCAGTCGTCAATCTGGTAATCGTTCAAATCCACGATGTCCGGCGGCATCAGGTGGCCGCTGGTGATCGTGTTTTCGGTGAAATGCAGGGGAAGGCCGAAGCGGGAAAACCGTTCCAGCACTTCTTCCAGTTTCTCGCGTCCCCAATACCCCTGGTGCTGATGGGACTGGATGCCGATGACGTCGATGGGCACACCGGCGTTCAGGCAGCCGTCAATCAGGATTTCGTAGTTGATCGACGTGTTGAAATCGTTGAGCGTCAGCACGGCGTCCGGATCGCATTCGCGGGTTTTGAGGAACATTTCCTTGATCATCCTGACACGGCCGAGACGCTGGCACAGGCGGGTAATGCCGTTGTCGTACTTGGCGAAGATCGGCATGATGACCACTTCATTGATGACGTCCCAGTTGTGGACAAGCCCACGGAAATCCGATACATCCCGTTCGATGCGGTCCAGTTGCACTTGCAAGATGTCCTCCGTGGACATCTCCAACAACCAGGGCGCCGTCAAAGTGTGCCAGCAAAGCGGATGGCCTTTCACCTTGATGTTGCGGGCTTTCAGCCATTCGGCCGCCGCTTTGTATTCGGCGGTGCGCGGTTTTCCGCGCTCCGGTTCGAAACGGGCCCAGTAGAAGGGAAGGGTGCCGTAGTTGAACACATCCAGGTACAGACTCAGTTTTTCCTCGAGAAAAGCGAGACGTTCCTCCGATACGCTCCGATTGGCCACTTCAATGGCGTCAAAAACGCCGCAACCGAACAGGAATTGATGGTTCGTCAGGCGGAAGGACACTTCCTGTTCCGCAACCGGTTCTCCCGCAGCCGTAACCAGTTTGAGGGTCTTGACGCCCTTCCGGTGCGCCAGTTTGTTTTCCTGTCCCATGGCGGACCTCCATACGGAAAATGGGTGAATCTGCAGCCATTGTATCAGAAGGAGGAATGAAATGACAGGGGAGGCCTTGGACAAGCGGGCGGTTTTCGCCCGACAGGCAGGGATTTGCCACGGTGCATGTGGAAAAAGGAATGCGTGAAAAAGGAAGACCGTTTTTTCAAGCAAGGCGGTGACACCGGCAATGGACTATTGTGAGGCGATCCAGCGATTTTGCGACGACGTGGAATCCAGGCTGGAAAAGGAAATCCGTTTGGGAGACCCCTTTGATCTGGATGAAGCGATCGGAGGCACCTATATTTCCAAATTTCATTTTTACCGGATCTTCAAGGCGATCACCGGCCTATCCGTGCTCGATTATGTCAAACGGAGAAGGCTGGGGCTGGCGGCCGGCCATCTGCTCGAATCCCGGGATGACATTTTGACGACGGCGGTCAAATTCGGTTTCCATTCCCCGGAGGTGTTCATTCGCAATTTCAAAAAGCAGTTTGGCCGCACGCCGTCGTCTTTCCGGAAAACCGGTACCATCGATGAAATTCGCGGCAACGCGGGCAAAATCCATGTCGTCGCCTTGCGGTTCGCCGTCAAAAACCGGAACGGCACCATCCATGTTGCCGAGCACACGGAAACGATCCGCGATCTGAAGCTGGTCGGTTATGAACGGGTGACGAGAAACGGCGAAAGCCGCACCGTCATCGATGCGATGGATCGGTTCCTGCGGGCCATGCACCGGATCCCCAATGCGAGAACGGACGCGGTGTACCGGCTTTGCTACGATTTGAACAACGACGGGGGAAACGAATCGTACAAAGAGCTCATTGCCGTGGCGGTGGACGATTTTGACGCCATTCCCGCGGGGATGGCCTGCAAACACATTCGCGATACCCGCATTGTCACCTATCGCCATGAAGGCAAGCTGTTTACTGAACACACCGAGAACATTGTCCGGACGTACGAGTTCCTGTATGGTTACCGCATTCCCCATTCCGGGGTGATCCTGACCGCGGACTTCACCATGGAACGGTATCCGGCAACTTTCGCAGGGCCCTACGAAGATGGGGCCGTCGTCGACATCTCCTTCAGCATTCAACCGCAAAATGAGCAATAGCAGTCAAGCGTGCGGCGGCATGTTCGGGTACATTGGTCATGAAAAACCGGCAATTCGGAAGTATTGCAATGGAGGAATGCCCCGATGTGCACCGCATTTGTCTTGAAGAACGGCAAGTCGCTTCTGGCAGGCCACAACTATGATTACTATTTTGGCCACGGCATGATTGTCGTCAACCCGCGGGGATTGGAGAAAACCGCGATTTCCGCGTCCGGTTCGGCCAAGGCCGCATGGACGGCCAAATACGGCAGCGTGACGTTCAACCAGTACGGCCGGGAAATGCCGTCAAGCGGGATGAATGAACGGGGGTTGACCATCGCCATGCTGGCACATCCGGACGGCGAATATCCCGAACCGGACGAACGTCCCGTTCTCAATGAACTGCAATGGATCCAGTACCAACTGGACGTGTGCGGCACCGTGCAGGAAGTGCTGGAGCAGTTGGACCGGGTCCGCATCGAGAAAGCGATGCTTGTTTTGCACTATTTGGCCGTCGACCCGACGGGGGATGCGGCGGTCATTGAATTTTACGGCAACGATGCCCGGATTGTCCGGGGCGAACAGGCGATGGCGGTCACAAACAGCGGGATGGAAGCCTCGCTTCGCCATGCCGAACGGTTGCAGGAAATTCCGGTTTCGGAATTGGCCGGCCGCCTCGATTCCCTCAACCGGTTTGCAACGGTGTGCCGGTTGGCGGAAGAAGCATGTCTTGCATCCGGAGGAAAGCCGCTTGATGCGCAAGATGCGTTCGCCGTCCTGCAGCGCGTGTCCATTTCACCGTCAACGGTTGCCGATTGGGTGTGGGAAGGGAAGGACGTGCCGGTTACGTTGACCCAATGGCGGGTCGTGTTTGACGTGGAGCGGCGCATCATTCACTATCAAACGGCGGGAAGCCCGCATACGTGCCATTTCGCCCTGGACCGGTTTTCCTTCGCGGCGGATGAACCCGCGTTTTGCCTGGACCTGGACGCAGGGTTGACCGGGGATACGGGAGAACATTTCAAACCGTATGCCCGGGAAGACAATGAACGGATCATCCGGCTCAGTTTCGCTCCCGTTGCCGATCGGTTTCCCCCGTCGCTCCTGGAAGAGCTGGCCCAATATCCGGAAACGTTCAAAAAAATCGTGTGAACATTTTGCCAACGGTTTGCCGTCTTTCATTGACAACAGCCGTCGTTTTGCTTATGATGAAAGATGCATTGATAATGATTATCAATGTTTGTTCGGATCCGGAGTCCGTTATGAATGGAGGAATCCGCTTGTCGCGGTTGACTGCCGATCAATTGACGATTGCCTATGACGAGCGCCCCATCGTAAGCGATCTGTCCTTCGCCATCCCCGACGGGGCGATTACCGCGCTGATCGGGGCGAACGGGTCGGGCAAATCCACGATTTTGAAAACGATGGCCCGTCTGATGAAAGCGATCCATGGCCATGTATATCTGGACGGCAAGGCGATCGAGCGGATGCCGACCAAACAGGTGGCCAAACAACTGGCGATTTTGCCGCAGCAACCGACGGCACCGGAAGGCCTGACGGTCAGCGAACTGGTGTTTTTCGGGCGTTTTCCGCATCAGCGGGGATGGGGTTCCGCCTCGAAGGAAGACAAGGAAATGGTGGCTTGGGCCATTGACATGACGGGACTCGCGGAGTTCGCGGACCGGCCCCTCGACCAGTTGTCCGGCGGACAACGTCAGCGCGCCTGGATTGCGATGGCGCTCGCCCAGGGGACGGACATCCTTTTTCTCGATGAACCGACCACCTACCTGGACATGGCGCATCAGCTGGAAGTGATGCAGCTGTTGCGCAGGCTGAACCGGGAGGAGGGGAAGACGATCGTCATGGTCGTTCACGACCTGAACCACGCTTCCCAATTCGCGGATCACGTCATCGCCATCAAAAACGGTTCGATCATCAAGCAGGGCGCTCCGGCGGACGTCATCACGTGTGAAACGATTCATGACGTGTTCGGCATCGAAGCCGATATCATCCAATGTCCGCGGACGGGCGTGCCGCTTTGCCTCCCCTTTGCCCTGGCGGCCGATTGTTCGAAAGCTTGCATCGTGCGATAACGGAAGCCCTGGCCTTCGTCGGGAAACGACCCCGGCGGTTGGCCGGGGCTTTGGTTCATGCGGAAAAATCACGGTTTTCGCGGTTTCTCCGCGGGCGGCGGCCAGGCGTCAAAAGTGGAAATTTCATGAAAACGTTCTCTTCGACTTCGTTCTTGTGGTAGAATGACACACGGGCGGTCCGAAACGGTTGTTTTGGAAATTTCCAATCCGCCAAACGGAATTCTGGAGGTCATGATGTCAGGCAAGCGCATTACCCAACTTTGTCATATTCGTTCTGTCATCCCGGTTTTGCTATTTGTCGTCAGTATGTTTTTCGTTCCGCAATCGCTCGCGGACTCGTCGCCCGTCGTGCTGGAGGAAGCCGCGGTCACCGTCGAAGGCGAGCCGGTCACCCTGAAAGCGCCGCTCCGCATCCATAACGACCGGCTGTACGTCCCTGCCGCATCCCTCGCCACCCTGTTCGGTGCAAGCGTGGAATGGGATCAGGACAATCAGGAGATCACCATTGTGACGGTCCACGGAAATGAAATCGTGCTCGGCATCGGCGTGCCCGTCGTCTACTACGATGGCGCCCGATACGTGATGGATGCCGTCCCTTTCCTGGAAGAGGGAAGAACCTACGTGCCGCTGAGGCATGCGGCCGACCTGCTGCGCGCCAAAGTGGCGTGGGATCAGGAAGGACAAGTGGCGGAACTGATCCGGATCGACGGGGAAGAGCACTACGTGCCCGCGCTGGCCGCCCACGAAGCGGAACCCTATTCGGAGGAAGACTACTGGCTGCTGGCCAAACTGACGATGGTGGAAGCCGGATATGAAGGGTACGAAGGGCAATTGGCCGTTGCCAACGTCATCCTGAACCGGGTCAAAGATCCGCGTTTTCCGGACACGATCCGCGACGTCATTTATTCCGGAAAACAATTTCCGCCCGCGCACAACGGTTTGCTCGACGAGGCGAAACCGAACGAAAGCGTCCTGAAAGCCGTCAAAGACGCCTTCAACGGCAAAAACAACGTGCAAGACGCCGTCTATTTCCACAATCCGCGCGTTTCCAACGGCTCGTATTGGAAAAGCCTCGAAACGGTGACGACCATCGGCAACCATCGGTTTGCGAAATAAGCGACGGTTCCCGGTCCACTTCATATGCAAGCCATCAAGCATGAAGCATCGTGATTGCGATCACGATGCTTCTTTGGCATGAACGGATTTGTCGGCAGAGAGGGAGAGGGAAAATTATTTTAATGAGTTGATCATCAATGAGATAAATCAGTTTGAAAAATCAGGAGGGAGCGATATGAGGAAGGATATTCCAAAATTCACCAGAAGTGATATTCTAAAAGGTATTGAGCTTATCGACAATCTGGATCCAAAATTGCTGAAAAAGTCGACGAGATATGAGTTGCTATTCAATCAAAAACGTTATCCCCCAAAAGAAGTCATCCGCTATGCAGGAATCGCCATTCGTGGTTATCCGCCGAATCATTTCAGCGGAGGAGACGAAACAAATAATGTATTGATCAAATTGGGCTTTACAATTGTCTTGATCGGCACAAACATTGCCATTGGCTACAACTATACGGAAAAAAAGCGGCTGGGCATCATTGATGAACGTGATTTATCAGACTGGGAATCTTCATTCTCACATGACATTGAGCAGGACACGAACATCGGTCCAACGGACAAAGAAATCTTAACTAAAGGACGCATCGGTCACTCTAGGTTCAAGCAAAAACTGATGATGCACTACTCCGGTTGTGCAATCTGCGGCATGACTTATGCCCCCATGTTGATCGCCAGCCATATCAAACCGTGGAAAGATTCTACAGATGAAGAGCGGCTTGATGCAAACAACGGCCTGTTACTGTGTCCAAATCACGATGCTTTGTTTGACAAAGGATATATTACATTTCGGGACGACGGTTCCATCTTGATCTCGGAACACCTCGATCAAGCCACGAAAAATCTGTTGAACATTCAAGAAGGAATGAAAGTGAAGTTGACTTCAGGGCAAAAGGTATATATGGCTTGGCATCGTATGTATTGTTTTGATAAATAGACAAACTAATGAGATACAAACAACCAAGAGGCCAGATGCATTGCTTTCCGGCCCTTTGCGTTTTCGCTTTCTTGATTCTTCCACTCCGTTTATCTTCGTCTTTCAGCCAGATTGCTCATTATCGGAAACTGGCAGGAAGGAAATACCATCGGTCTCCTAACGACGCTCATTGAACAAATCTGTTTCATCGGCAAGTTCAACATCATACTTGTGTCTGACTAAGCTTGCGGACTGTCTGATGCTGCAGTCGGGAATGAAAACCGGTCTTTTTTGACGAAAAATAGGTTGCTCGATAAAATTATTCGCAAAAGCACGCGGAAATCGACAACAGAGACGGGCGGTACTCCATGGACTTGAAAACGGCAAAGGGCAACTTGATGATCATCTTGTGTGTCCTTTATATTTTGAATTTTTATATAAATGCCGATGTTCTCACGATCTTTACCGTGCTGATCATCGCGATCATTTTCATACTCGGCCTCATGACCGTGCGAAAGTTCTATGGAGTGCTCAGCCTGTCCATGGCGGGATTTTCCGTCTGGATGACGTTGCGGAGCGGCGGCGGGCTGCTTGACGTCGTCGAAATCACCATGTCCAATTTGCCGCTCCTGATGCTGATTATCGTCGTTCCCCTGCTGGCAATTCCGTTCAAGGAAGAAGGGTACTTCACATCCGTCCAGGCGCTGATTCGGAGCTGGAATACGAATGCCAAGCGGATTTTCATCAGCATTGCGGGTTTTCTTTTTGTCTTCGGCCCGATCCTCAGCATCGGCACAATTCGGATCGTTCACGAGATGATCAAGGATTTGGCCCTGAACGCCCGGATGCTTGCCCGGGCCTATTTCACTGGCATGTCAACCACATTTACCTGGTCCCCTTTTTTTGCGTCCGTGGCGCTCGTTCTGTTCATGCTGGACACACCGTTCGCGGACTTCATTTCCTTCGGGCTGCCTTTTACGGTATTGCAGCTGGCATTGGGTTACGGCCTCTTTTTGCTTGGACTCCGGATGAAGGGAGAGACCCGTCGCCGCAATGCCGGCGTTGCGGCGGATGTGCCGGCCTTTGAGTCGGGAGACCGGCAAAATCTCGTCATCATGCTCGTCTTGTTGATTTCTGTCATGGCTTCGATCTTCGTCATCGAGATCATCCTGGGCTACCCGATCATGTTCGTCGTCGTGATCGTTTCCATCGCCATTCCGATTTTGTGGGGAGCCGTGCGGCGACGATGGCGCCAACTGTACGACCAGTTTCTCGCCTTCAAATCCGCTTCGATGTCTTCCATGGACAACGAAGTGCTCATGTTCATCAGCGCGGGGATGTTCGGCGCGGTTCTGAGCGGCACGTCGGTGTCTTCCGGAATCCAGGAAGTGTTTATCACCGTGGCCGGCTTTTCCTTCATCCTGTTTTGCCTGGCGGTTCTCGCCGTCATGGCGGTGGCGGGAGTGATCGGCCTCCATCCGCTCGTCATGGTCACCGTCTTCGTTTCGCAAATGAACCCGGATTTGCTCGGCGCCAGGCCGGAAGCGCTCGCGCTGCTGCTCATGATCGGATGGGCCATCATGGCCATCATCAGTCCGATCACGCCGCTGAATCTGATCGTCAGCAGCTCGGTCAACCGAAGTTCGTTCGAAACCGGAATCCGTTACAACGGATTGTATCTCGTGTGCCTGGCGGTCATGGGGACCCTGTACGTAACCCTAATCCGCTAGACGGACATTAGCCGATCCCCAGACGCCGGTTCTCCGGCGTTTTTCCGTTGATGCCCGTATATCCATCTGCTAATGTTTAGGAAAAGGACATTCAGAATGGAGGCGTTTACAATCGAAAAGCGGCTGTGCAAAATTTTGATCGTAGACGATGAAATTCTGATCCGGCAAGGCATCAAACACTACATGAACTGGGAAGAAGAAGGGTTTGCCATCATCGGCGAGGCGGCGAACGGCCGGGAAGCGTTGCACATGATCGAGCACGCCAAACCGGACATCGTCATCACCGATATTGTCATGCCGGTCATGGACGGCGAAGAGTTGACAAGAGCGATCAAAACCCGCCATCCCGACATTGAAGTGGTGGTGCTCAGCAGCTTTGGCGAATTCGAATACGTCCGTTCCTCGTTCCAGAGCGGGGTTGCCGATTATATCCTGAAACCGAAACTGGAACCGCGGGAACTGCTGAACGTGCTGAACAAGGCGATCGGCAGGGCGGGGAAGACGCCGGAAGCCGGGCGAACCGGGATGGCGCCGTCACCGTCCGCGGAACGGTTGCTCGAAAAAATCGCGGCGGGATTTGAAATGGACGAAGAAATCGATCGCGAGCTTGTCCGCCGGACCTTCCCGCATCCCGTCTGCCGCCTGTTTGCCTGGAACGGAAAGCGAATCCCCGACGATGCGGCCGCCCGGCTGGCCAGGCTGATCGGCGAACATGTACCGGGCGCCGTCTGCGCGCCGTTCGCCGCCTTCCGGAACATGACGGCCCTGTTCGCCAACGGGGACGACGGGTTGCGGCTCGTTCCGGATTCCCTTGCCGAACGATGGTCCCGGGAAACCGGCCACGTCGGTCCGCTGCTCGTCAGCCTGCCCTACGGCGAATTCCTCGAAACGGGGGAAGTGCTGCAGGCCCAAATCCGCCCTCTGGCACGGCACGCCTTTTATCATCCCGATGAACGCTTGCTGACCTGGTCGGAATCGCTCGCCGCGCCGTCTCCGGTGGAGGCGTTCAATCTGAACCAGTTCACGGAAGAAATGAAACGGATGCAGTTTGACTCGGCGTTCACCGGCCTGAGGCAGCACGTCGACAGGCTGTGCGCCAACGGCAACATGGAGGTCGAGGAATTCAGGTCGTTTCTTAACAACATGATTTTCACAATCACGGTGCTCGCGGAAAACATCGGTTTTGACACGCAGGGGCTGGAGAAGGAAAAATTCCGCTATTTCGAGGCCATCGAGCAGGCGCAAAACGCCCGGGAAGCGGCCGGCACGCTCCATGCGTTCATGGAGGAAGCGTCATCGGTGATGGCAAGCGCCCTTCGCAAGTCATCCGCCGGCAATCTGCAAAAGTTGCTGGCCTACATCGAGCAAAATTACGCGGAACCGCTCAGCCTCAAGGATGTCGCCAGACATTTTCACTTCAATCCGTCCTATCTGTCCAGTTATTTCTCCACGCACAGTGGCGAGGGGTTCATCGAATATGTCAACAAAATCCGGGTGGGCAAGGCAGCGGAAATGCTGCGCACCGGCTCGGACACGATCGCGGAAATCGGCGCGAAGGTCGGGTTTTCGGACCACAGTTACTTCTGCAGGGTATTCAAAAAATTTACCGGCCATTCGCCGAGCCAGTACCGCAGATTGACGGCCGGATCCGGCACGGCAGAGCCCGATCCTCCGTCCCCCTGATGCAACCAGGCATCCGTCGGCAATTGCCCATCCCATGTGAAACCATTCCGGCAGGGAGCGAATCATGAACAAGTGGCGCTACCGTTTTCGGACCAACGGATTGTTCATCAAACTGTTTCTCGTCACCGTCATCAGCATCGTTGCCGTTTCCGTGCTGATCTCGTGGTCCACGATCCGCGTCTCCGAACGGCTGTTCATCGACACGTTCAGCATCATCAATGCCAAGGTGCTGAGCCAGATCAACGCCGGCTTCCAGTCCTTCAACACCGCCGTCGTGACGGTCTCCAACAACATGATGCAAAGCGGGGCGGTCAAGCAGTTTTTGACGGAAGGCGATTCCGATTCGCTGACGATGACGAAGGCGTATTACAACATGCACAAACAGATGGACCAAATCGTGCCCGCCATCGAAACGTACGAAATGGCGATCATCGTCAAAGGCATCAACGGCCGCACATATGCGACCAACCGGCTGATCTGGCCCGTGGACGAAGCGGACATCGACGATCATCCGGTGTCGCTGGCTGCCCGTGAAGAGCCGAGACGGCTGCTGTATCTCGCCGATTTCAGCGGCGAGCCGGTCATCATCGCCGCGAAAGCGATGATGGAGCGATCGACGGGGTTCGTGTACGGCACCCTGTTTATGGCCATGCGGGAAAGCGAATTCAGAGGACTGTACGGCAGCTACACGAGCGAAGGCAACGACATCGTCATTCTGGACCGGAGCGGCGTCATCCTGTCCAGCAACCGCGCAGAACTGATCGGGCGGCAGGAACCGGAACTGCTCGATGTCGCGGCGGAGATCCACGACAACGATCTCGATTACGTGAACCGGCACATTCTCGAACGGGACCAGATCGTGCTGGCGGAATATTTGCCGTTCTACGATTCGTACATGGTCAACCTCATCGACAAACGGCTGATCTTAAGCTCGCTCAGCGACACGAAAACGGTCGGCCTCATCGTGTTCGGCATCGTCGTCGCCGCCCTCGTCATCGTGTACACGATTTCCCAGCGGCTGACCCGCTCCCTGACGCGGCTCGTCAAGCAAATTTCCAACATCGCCAAGTTCGAGTTTGCCCATTACGTGTCGGAATCCGGCAGCTATGAGACGCGGCAGCTCGCGCGGGCGTTCAACTCCATGCTGGACGAATTGAAGGAGTATCTCGCCGAACTGGAGCAGGCTGAACGCAGGAAGCGCAATGCGGAGCTGGAGGCGCTGCAGCGGCAAATCAACCCGCATTTCCTGTACAACACGCTGGCGTCCATCAAAATCATGGTGAAGCAGGGCAGCCGGGAGAAAGCGTCGGAAACGATCAACGCCCTGATCGCGCTGCTGCAGAACGCCATCGGCGACGCCAACGAAACGATCACGGTGGAACGGGAAATGGAAAACCTGAATCATTACGCCCGCATCATGGAAGCCCGCAACGGGGACCGGATCAAGTTCCGCGATTTCGTGTCGCCCGACTGCCGGGACGCCCTCGTGCCGAAACTGATGATCCAGCCGTTCGTGGAGAACGCCTTCTTCCACGCCTTCAACACAAAAACGGAAGGTTCGGTGTACGTGACGGTGTCCCGCAAAGGGAACACGCTCGTGTGCGAAATCGCCGACAACGGGGACGGCATGGAGATCGGCGACGGCTTGCCGGAAGCGAGAAAAAGCGGCAGGCGCCACCTGTTCACCGGCATCGGCGTGCGCAACGTGCACGAACGGCTCCGGTTGCTGTACGGCGAACCGTACGGGGTGCGCATCCAAAGCCGCAAGGGAGAAGGAACGCGGGTGCGGATCGAGCTGCCGCATGAAACCGAAGCCAAAAATGCGGCAAACATCTAAAAAATGTCCAAATCGGGCCCTGGCCGCAAATCGTCAACTTCCAAAAATCAGCACAACGTTGGACAAAAATCGTTCTAACGGTGGAAATGGGCGGCGTGCTACGATGTTGATCGAAGCGGAAGCGCTTACATTTTGAATAATGGGGGTTAGACACATGAGGAAATGGTTGGCGGTCGTGCTGGCGGCCATGCTGTTTCTAGCGGCCTGCTCGGGCGGCGGAAACAACGTGGGCACCCAATCTGCGGGCAGCGGAGGGGGCGGAAGCAGCAGCGGAGGAGAAAGCGGCGCCTCCGGCGGCCAGGCGGCGACGGAAATCACCATTTGGGCATGGGACCCGAACTTCAACATCAAGGCGCTCAACCTCGCGAAGGAACGTTATGCCAAAATCAATCCCGACGTGAACGTCGTCATTGTGGAAAACGCCCAGGCGGACATCGTGCAAAAATTGAACACCGGTCTCGGATCGGGCACGACGACGGGATTGCCGAACATCGTGCTGATCGAAGACTATCGGGCGCAAAGCTTCCTGAAGGCGTTCCCGGACATGTTCCACGAGCTGACGGGCACGTTCAACGCGGCGGACTTCGCCGACTACAAGGTGGGCCCGACGAGCGTGGACGGGAAAAACTACGGCCTGCCCTTCGACTCCGGCGTCACGGGCCTGTTCGTCCGCACGGATTATTTGGCCGAAGCCGGCTACACGGCGGATGACCTGCAGGCGCTTACCTGGAACGATTACATCGAAATCGGCAAAAAGGTGAAGGAAGCCACGGGCAAGGACATGCTTTCCCTCGACCCGAACGACCTCGGCATCATCCGCGTCATGATCCAGACCGCAGGCAAGTGGTACCTGGACGAGAACGGGGAGAAGCCGTTCCTCGCCGGCAACGAGGCGCTGAAGGAAGCGTTCCAACTTTACAAGGAAATGATGGAAGCCAACATCGTCAAAGCGCACGCCGACTGGAGCCAGTTCGTCGCCGGCTTCAACAGCGGAGACGTGGCGTCGGTGCCGACCGGCAACTGGATCAATGCGTCGATCAAGGCGGAAAGCTCCCAGGCGGGCAAATGGGCGGTGGTACCGATTCCTCGGCTGGCCGGCCAGCCGGGCAGCGTGAACGCCTCCAACCTGGGCGGCAGCTCCTGGTACGTCCTCAACGTGCCGGGCAAGGAGGCGGCGGCGGATTTCCTGGCCAAGACGTTCGGTGCGGACGTCGACTTCTATCAGGAACTCGTGCTGGAAATCGGGGCGATCGGCACCTATATCCCCGCCAGCAGCGGCGAAGCGTACAGCGCAGCGGACCCGTTCTACAACGGGCAGCAGACGATCGTCGACTTCGCCAAATGGACGGAAGACATACCGCGGGTCAACTTTGGCGCCCATACGTACATGATCGAAGACATTCTGGTCGTCGAAATGCAAAACTATTTGAACGGCAAATCCCTTGACGATGCGCTGAACGACGCGCAGAAACAGGCGGAGGCGCAAATCCGGTAACGGACGTTGCCGGAAAACGCCGGACGGAAGGGGAACGGAATCGCCTTGGATCGAAGCATCCGGGGCGATTCCGTCCATCAGGGAAAGGAGTCCGAGGAAGTGTCATATCGCATACGGTCCCGACTCGTCGGGTGGTGTTTCGTCATCACCGCGGTGTTGCTGATCTGCCTGTTTTATTTCTGGCCGATGATCCAGGCGTTCAACCTGTCCCTGAAATCGGGAACCGGGACGAACCTGCAGTACGTCGGATTCGACAACTACAAACGGCTGTTCACCGATTCCACGTTCATCGCGGCCGTGACGAACACGTTCATCTACTTGATCGTCCAGGTGCCGGTCATGATCGTGCTCGCCTTGATTCTGTCCGTCATGTTGAACGACAGCCGGTTGAAATTCCGGGGATTGTTTCGGACGGCCGTCTTTCTGCCGTGCGTCACGTCCCTGGTTGCCTATTCGGTTATTTTCAAGTATTTGTTCGCGCCGGACGGGTTGGTCAACCTGCTGCTCATGAAGCTGGCGATCATCGAGCAGCCGATCGGTTGGATCACCGATGCGTTCTGGGCGAAAGTGACGATCATCATGGCCATCACGTGGCGATGGACCGGGTACAACATGATTTTCTACCTGTCCGCCTTGCAAAATATCGACGGTGCGATCTACGAGGCGGCGAAAATCGACGGGGCGTCGGCGTTCCGCCAGTTTACGACGATCACGATTCCGCTGCTTCGGCCGATCATCCTGTTCACGTCGATCACGTCGACGATCGGCACGCTGCAGCTGTTCGACGAAGTCATGAACATCACGCGGGGCGGTCCGGGCAACGCCACGATGACGATTTCCCAATACATCTACAATTTGTCCTTCAAATACACGCCGGATTTCGGCTACGCGGCGACGGTTTCCTATTCCATCGTCGTGCTGATCGTGTTGTTTTCGATTCTCCAGTTCAAGGTGGCGGGTGATCGGCGATGATGGCGAGAAGAGCGTTGATGTACGTGTTTTTGGGCGCGGCCGCGTTCGTGTCCGTGTTTCCGTTTCTATGGATGATCGTCAGTGCGACGAACCCGTCCGTGGAAGTGACGAAAGGGCGCATGCTGCCCGGCACCCACCTGGCGGAAAATGTGACAACCCTGTTCCGGCAGGTCGACATGGTCCAGGCGCTTGCGAATTCATTCGCCATCGCCGTCGCGACGACGGTGCTGGCGCTCGCCATCGGCTCGCTGGCCGGGTACGGATTTGAAATTTACCGGAGCCGGGCGAAGGATGTCGTGTTCAACGTCCTGCTCCTGTCCATGATGATCCCGTTCGCCGCGCTCATGGTGCCGCTGTACCGGATGTTTGCCGCGCTGTCCGCGAAGGCGCCGTTCATCGGCATCGACACGAAGGCGTCGGTCATTTTGCCGACGATGGCGACGGCGTTTCTCATTTTCTTTTTCCGCCAGAACACGAAAATGTTTGAAAAGGAGATGCTGGAAGCCGGGCGCATTGACGGGCTCGGCGAATTCGGCATATTTTTCCTCATCTATGTTCCGACGATGCGAACAACCTACGCGGCGGCGGCCATCATCACGTTCATGACAAGTTGGAACAATTACATGTGGCCGCTCATCGTGCTTCAGTCGGAAAACAAAAAGACGATTCCGCTGCTCATCTCCAACCTCGGATCGGCATACGCACCGGACTACGGCATGATCATGACCGCCATCGTCATCGCAACGCTGCCGACGGCCCTCGTGTTCTTCCTGATGCAGAAACATTTTGTGGCCGGGATGCTCGGTTCGATAAAATAGAGGAAAGGCAGGCCGGGAATTGCGGGCTTTCGGAGGATGGCAACGGATGTGCGGGAATGGACGAAAAAGGAGCGAAGGGACACATGAGAGCAGACAAACCGGATCTGGCATGGCTGGCCGACCCCGGCGTGTTCGCCGTCAACCGGCTGCCGGCGCATTCCGACCACAAATACTACGAAACACGGGAGGAAGCGGAACGGGCGGGCGCGATGAGACTGCGCCTGTCGCTGGACGGGAAGTGGAAGTTTCGCTATTCCGCATGTCCGGACGACCGGCCGGCGGCGTTTTGGCGGGAGGATTATCCGGTCAACGACTGGGACGAGATCGCCGTGCCCGGCCACATCCATTTGCAGGGGTACGGGACGCCGCAATACGTGAACACGATGTATCCGTGGGACGGCATCGAGCAGCTGCGGCCGCCGGCCATCCCGATGGAGCGGAACGAAACGGGCAGTTACGTCCGCTTTTTCGAGGTGCCGCGGGAATGGGCGGGCAAGCGGGTCCGCCTTTCGTTCCAAGGCGTGGAGTCCGCCTTCTACGTCTGGGTAAACGGGCATTTCGCCGGATACGCGGAAGACAGCTTCACGCCGTCGGAATTCGAGATTACGCCTTTCCTGAAGGAAGGGGAAAACCGGCTGGCGGTGGAGGTGTACCGGTACAGCACGGGAAGCTGGCTGGAGGACCAGGATTTCTGGCGGTTTTTCGGCATATTCCGCGAGGTGTACCTGTACGCCGTGCCGAAACTGCACGTCCGGGATCTCCGCGTCCGCACCGACCTGAATGACGATTTTTCGGCGGGCGAAGCAGTCGTTGACCTCGATTGCGAGATGGAGCCGGGCGAGACGGTGCGGGCGGCGGCGTACCTGAAAGATCCGTCGGGCAAGGTAGCGGCGCGGGCGGAAGTGATGTTCGGTCCGACGGGTGACGCCGGCACGGCCGTTCCGTCCAATCGTCCCGGCGATTCCGCCCGTCGGTCCGTGCGGGGATCGGTCCGCCTGCCGGTGGCGCAACCTGCGCTGTGGAGCGCGGAGGAGCCGAATTTGTACCGGCTTGTGATCGAACTGACGGACGGCGAAGGGCGCCTGGCGGAAGTCGTGCCGCAGAACGTCGGGTTCCGCCGCTTCGAGCTGAAAAACGGGCTCATGCTGCTCAACGGGAAACGGATCCTTTTCAAAGGCGTCAACCGCCACGAGTTCCATCCGCTCAAGGGCCGGGCGATCACGCGGGCCGAGATGCTGTGGGACATCCACACGATGAAGCGGAACAACATCAACGCGGTGCGCACGTCCCATTACCCGAATCAGTCGGAATGGTACGATCTGTGCGACGAGTACGGCATTTACGTCATTGACGAGATGAACCTGGAAACCCACGGCTCGTGGCAAAAACTCGGCGCCGTGGAGCCGTCCTGGAACATCCCCGGCAGCCGGATGGAGTGGCTGGACATCGTGATGGATCGGGCGGTGTCGATGGTGGAGCGGGACAAAAACCACCCTTCGATCCTGATCTGGTCGTGCGGCAATGAATCGTATGTGGGCGACGTGCTGCTGGAGGTGGCCCGGTATTTCCGGCGCACCGATCCGACGCGGCTCGTCCATTATGAAGGCGTCGTGTACGACCGCTCCTATGGGGAAATCACCGACATGGAAAGCCGGATGTATGCGAAGCCGCAAGACATTGAAGCGTATTTGCGGAGCCATCCGCAAAAGCCGTACATCAGCTGCGAATACATGCACGCGATGAACAACTCTGTCGGCGGGATGCACAAATACGTCGAGTTGGAGCGGAAATACGAGAAATACCAGGGCGGTTTCATCTGGGACTTCATCGACCAGGCGCTGTACGCGAACAACCGGTACGGGGAAGCGTACTTGGCGTATGGCGGAGACTTCGGCGACCGGCCGACGGATTACAACTTCTGCACGAACGGCATCGTGTTTGCGGACCGCCGGGAAAGCCCGAAAATGCAGGAAGTGAAGTTCCTTTATCAAAACGTGCGCATCCGTCCGGATGTCGACGGGTTCGAAGTGGAGAACGACAATCTTTTTGTCGATACCGGCCGTTACGTTTTTGAAGCGGTGATGCGGAGAGAAGGCGAGGAGATCTGGAAGGAACGGCTGCGGGTGAGCGTGCCGCCGGGCGGCCGGGAGCGGGTGAAGGTAAGCTGGCCGGACGTGTCCGGTCAGGCGGGCGAGTACACGCTGGATGTCCGGATGTTGCTCGGAAAGGACGAAAAGTGGGCGAATGCGGAGCATGAAATGGCGTTCGGGCAGCATGTGTTCAAGGTGGACGGAAACGTTGGCCCTGTCCGCCCGGCAAGGCGGCTGACCGTGATTCACGGGGACGTGAACATCGGGGTGCGGGGAGAAGGGTTTCACCTTCTGTTCTCCCGCCATATCGGAAGTTTGGTGTCCCTGCGTTACGGGGACCGGGAAATGATCGCCTTCCCGCCGTTTCCGCAGTTTTGGCGGGCGATGACCGACAATGACAAAGGGGCCGGTTTCCATTATGATTCAGCCGTCTGGGCGGCGGCCGGATTGGCCCGAAAATGTGAAGCGTTCGGCGTGGAAGAACAGGACGATCAGGTGACGGTGCGTTTCCGGTACCGGTTCCCGATCCATTCCGACCTTCGCGTTGAAGTGGCGTATACGGTGCGTCCGGACGGGGCGGTTCGCGTCGGTTATCGGTTTTCCGGGGCGCCGGATTTGCCCGACGTGCCGATCATCGGACTGACGTTCAAGTTGCCGGCTGACTATGGGCAACTGACCTGGTATGCGCTCGGCCCGGAGGAAAATTATGCGGACCGCCGCCACGGGGCGCGCCTCTGCGTTTTCCGGAATTCGGTTGCCGACCAGGTGGCGCCGTATTCCGTGCCGCAGGAGTCGGGCAACCGGACGGGCGTGCGGTATGTGATGATCACCGACGGGGAAGGGCGCGGCATCCGGGTGAAGGCGGACGGCGAGCCGCCGGAAGTGAACGTTTCGCCGTACACCGCCTTCGAATTGGAGCAGGCGTGGCACCACCATGAACTTCCGCCGGCCCATTACACCGTCGTCACCGTCGCCGGCAGGCAAACGGGTGTCGGCGGCGATGACAGCTGGGGCGCGCCCGTACACGAGGAATACCGCATCCGCACGGATGAACCGCTGGCGTTTTCCTTCGTGATCGAACCGGTGGGGGAGGATACCGGGTACAAGTCATGAACGGGAAGTTGTTGCCCGATGGATGACGGCAAAAACAAAAAGCCGTCTGCAGTACATGTGCTGCAGGCGGCTTTTTTTCTTTGGGATTATCGGGGTTCGCGGAGGATGGCGTCCATCGCTTTGCCTTTGGCCAGTTCGTCGATCAGCTTGTCCAGATAGCGGATTTCCCGCATCAGCGGTTCTTCGATCGTTTCGACCCGGATGCCGCAGACGACCCCTTTGATCAGCGCACGGTTCGGATTCAGGCGCGGCGCTTCCGCAAAGAAAGTTTCAAAATCCGTTTTTTGCTCCAGAATCGCTTCGAGTTGATCCTGGTCGTACCCGGTCAGCCAGCGGATGATTTCGTCGACTTCGGCTTTCGTCCGGCCTTTCTTCTCCGCTTTCGCGACATAGTGGGGGTACACGCTGGCAAAACTCATTTTGTAAATCCGGTGGGCGATCATCCTGCATTCCTCCTTGTGACCATCATAACACAGGCGAGCGGGTACGAAAAACGGGAAATGGGAGGGGGCGCACGGGGTACTTAATAATTGGAAAATCAGGCTTTTTTGTCGGAAGTTGTGCAATAGGTTACTCGCGATGTTTCATTTTGTCGGGTAACATGAATTTATTGCGCTCATGTCAGCATGGGAAAGATGACGAGAAGAGTTGACGGCATGGAAAAGAAATTAGAAAATCAAGGCATGAATGAGCGGATTTGGACTTTGGCGTTCGTCGAATTGTTTCTCATCAACAGCCTTTCGAGCCTCGGGCATTTCATGATGAATACCCTCATGCCCCGGTATGCCGAGCAGTTGGGGGCGTCGCCTTCGACCGTCGGCGTTGTGGCCAGCGCTTTCGCCATTACCGCCCTGGCCGTGCGGCCCGTCGTCGGTCCGGCCACGACCAGTTTCCGCAACAACCGGCTTTTTGCGGCGGGGAATGCGATCATACTGGCATCTTTCCTCATTTATCTGTTTTCGTACAACGTGCCCACGCTGATTGTCGGCCGATTGCTGCAGGGAATCGGCATGGGGTTTCTCGCGCCGGTGAGCATGGCGATGGTGTCCGAAGTGTTGCCGCCAAGCAAATTTGCGTCGGGGATCGGCATTTTCTCCCTGGGGCAGGCGATCGCGATGGCCGTCGGCCCGTCCGCCGGGCTGGCGGTCGTTGAACGGTTTGGCTACGGGGGCTTGTTTGTTTTCGGCGCGGCGCTGGTCGGCCTTTCCGTCATCCTGTCGCTGATGTTCAAGTCGAAGGAACCGGAACGGAATGTCCGTTTTCACATCACGCTGGACAATTTTGTCGCCAAGGAAGTGTGGGTGCCGACGGTGATGATGTTTTTCCTGTCGGGCGCGCAGGCGACGATTCAGTCGTTCATTTTGATTTACGCGGGACTCGGCGGCGTGGAGCAGATCGGGCTGTTTTTCACGGTATACGCCGTCTGTCTGCTCATTTCGCGGCCCGTGTGCGGGAGGGTGGCGGACCGGTTCGGCATGGACAAGATGATCGTTCCGGGCATTCTCGTGTACGCGCTGGCGTTCGTCGTCATCAGTTTCGCCCGCACGCTGCCGATGTTTTTGCTGGCCGGCGTGCTGGCCGCCTTCGGTTACGGCATTTGCCAGCCGCTCCTCCAGACGCTGTGCATGAAAATGGTGCCGAACGACCGACGCGGGGTGGCGAGCAACACGAACTACATCGGCGTGGACATCGGGTTTTTCCTCATGCCGATCATTGCGGGATGGATCGTTACGCTGCTTGCTCACGTCGGCGACGGCATCCTCACGGCGTATTCGGTCATGTATCAGGTGATGTTGATTCCGCTCGGGGTTGCGTTGGCCGTGTTTCTGGTGAAGGGGAAGAAGATGCGGGCGTTTTTTTGAGAAACGTAATCGACGAATTGAGTCAAATTTTGGGATTGATGATGACAGTTCTTTCGTGAAAATAGCCGATCATCCCGACAGATTTCTTCTGTTCCGGATGATCTTTTTTTGGAGGATTTTTTCCAAGCAACTCGAACTTTATCAGGGCGGAATGACCAATTGATAAAGGCAACCACAAAAAGGACGGATCCCATGACTCAACAAGACATGCGGCGGCTCTTGAGCAACCTGATCAAAGATCCCGATCTCGAGAAACTCAACCTGAATCTGAAATCCACCAACTTTTTCAACATATTGAAGCTGGAGTCGGCGGAAATCCGGCATTCCAATTTTTTGGCATGGTTATTGGATCCGTCGGGTTCCCACAACCTTGGCGACATTTTTCTCCGGTGGTTTTTGCGGGACATTTTTTCGGATGAGAAAGTGGAGTGGTCGGACGAGTTTCAAGTGGACCATTACAACTTGTCCAATGTGAAAGTGTACCGGGAATGGAAAAACATCGACATTCTGATCGAAGCCGACGAATTTGTCGTATCCATCGAGAACAAGGTGTATGCCCAGGAAAGCGAACATCAGCTTTCGGTTTACCGGGCGCGAGTAGCCAAACATTTTCCGGACAAACATGCCGCGTTTGTCTTTCTTACCCCGGAGGGTTTTACACCGCGAAAAGAGGAAAACTCCGAGCACTACATCACGTATTCCTACTCCGAAATTGCACGCAATCTGGAAACCGTACTGGATATCTATAACGACTCGCTGGCCGAGAAAGTGCACCATTATCTGAACGACTATCTGACCATTGTCCGGAGGGATATCATGAAGGATCATCCGAGCATCGAACTGGCCCGCTCCATCTACATGAAACACAAGGAAGCGCTGGATTTTATTTTTGACAATCGTCCCGACCGGTTGGCAGAAATTTCGCCCATCATCGAAAAAGTCGTGCAAGATCACGGTTACGTGCTGCAAACGATCAATAAAGGATATGTCCGCTTCCTGACGGCCAAACTCCATGACGTCATCCCCAGAACCGGGACAGGTATCAAAGGCAAAGAATCGTTTGTGTATGAGCTGGACTTCTGGCCAAAGAAAGTCACCCTGAGATCGGTGATTCCGCCCGGAGAGCCAGCGAACAGGGAAATACTCAAAAACGCCATCAGCCGGGTGCCGGGCGCCAAGGAACCGACCGGGAAGTTGTGGTACACGCAATTCAATTACATGGAGAAAATGGACTTGACCTCGGAAAAGTTTGAAGATGAGACGTTGATTGAAAAGACCATCAGCGAACTTCTGCAAAAACACAAACCGTGGATCAATCAAGTGGAAGCGGAGATTCTGAAGGACGCATCACAGTTTGTCCCATCTTGAAGCAGCAGGACGGAGAAACGGAATGACTATCAAAGCGTCCTTTATTCGTATGAAGCGGGTCTCGCGAAACCGGATGAACGGCTATTCCCGTTCGCTCGCGATTCCGTTGATTTAAGATTGCCGAATTTGGGATTTGGAGTAAACAGAATTTCGAATAAACATGCAGAAAATGGATATACGGCTTTTTATGGAACGATGAACTCAAAAACTACACGGGCAACCGGAAGCTATCCTGTTTTTCCCGCGCGTTTTGCATTAAGATGTGATTAATGTCACAACGAGAAGAGACGGCAGAGAGCGGGGTCGCGATGATTTCATTGCGCGGGAAAACGTCGGTTCGGGTTGCCGGCGAGACGATCTGGACGCGATTCTTCATCCAGATGATGCTCGTCAATGCGCTGATGAGTTTCGGAATGTTCATGATGAACACCCTTTTTCCTCATTATGTCGAGCAGCTGGGGGCGTCGGCTTCAACGGTTGGTTTTGTGGCGAGCGTGTTTCCTTTGGCCGCCCTGTTCACCCGGCCCGTTGTCGGTCCGGCAACCACAAGTTACAGTCTGAAACGGTTGTGTGCGGTCGCAGGCAGCGTCATTTTGTGCGGATACATCTTTTATTTTATTTCGGACAACATTTCCGTGCTGGTGTTCGGCCGATTGATTCAGGGGCTCGGGATCGGCTTTTTTGCTCCGGTGAGCATGACGATGGTGTCCCAGGCATTGCCGGCAAGCAAATTCGCATCCGGGATCGGCATTTTCTCTCTCGGCCAGGCGTTGGCCATGGCCGCCGGTCCGTCCATCGGGTTGAGTATTCAGGAACATTTTGGCTACATGGGCGTGTTTGTGCTCGGCGTGATTCTGGCCGCAAGTTGTGTCACCATGGTCTTGCTGATCAAAACGGAACCGAAGGAGCAGAAGACCCCCTTTCGGTTTTCGATGCGCAATTTCATCGCGGCCGAGGCGCTGGTGCCGACGGTGATGATCTTTTTCCTGGCGGGCGCCCAGGCGTGCATCCAGACGTTCATCCTGATTTACGGCGAAATTTCGGGTGTGGAGCAAATCGGCCTGTTTTTCACGGCGTATGCCATCTGCCTGCTTGTTTCGAGGCCCGTCAGCGGCAGGCTGGCGGACCGGTACGGCATGGACAAAGTGCTCATTCCGGCCATCACCCTTTTTGCATTGGCGTTCGTTCTCATCAGTTTCTCCCGCACGCTGCCGATGTTTTTGCTGTCCGGGGCGATCGCCTCTTTCGGATACGGCATTTGCCAGCCGCTGCTTCAGACGTTGTGCATGAAAATGGTGCCGAAAGAGCGACGCGGCGTGGCGAGCAATACCAGCTTCATCGGCATCGACATCGGGTTTTTCCTGTTGCCGATCGTCGGAGGATGGATCATCACGCTGTTGAATCTGTTCAGCGACAGCCTCCTGATGTCCTATTCCATCATGTTCCAGATGATGATCGTGCCCGTCGCGCTCTCGTTAATCGTTTTCTATATAAACCGAAAGAAGATGCGATCGTTTTTTTGACGGCCGTCACCAAGAAGAACGAAGGGGCACAGCGTTTGTCAAGTTTGGCAAGCGCGTGCTCCTTCTTTTTGGTCATGAGAAGCGATTCCGGTTTCCATGTCTGAACCGCTTATCGATTTTACAGTGATGAGGAAAAATGGTGGAATCGGAGGGTGAGTATGGAATATAATGTTCTATTAATGTCGCTTCAAACCTGTTTTTCCAATCCATATGCATCAAACGAAATGAGAGGAAGTTCCAACCATGGCCATCGTGCAGCTCAAATCGACGAACCCCCAATTTTCCTTTGTCATTCGCAAAAATCCCGCGTCCGGAATGCTGATCCGAAGCATTCGCAAAGGTTTCGGGTACGGATGGTTCACAGACGAGAACACCTACAACGTCTATTTCAAAGACGCCGACAACGATATCTCTTACAAACAGCACAGAGACGAGAAATTCGAGTACATGAACGTCACCCGTTACGTCTCGCCATTTGCGATTCTCAATATCATCAATGAATTTTTTGATTCGCCGTTGAAAACGAGAAGAGATTTCGATACGGCGGATCAGCACCGGAACGAATTTCTCATTCTGCTGGTGAACATTCAAAACACGAAGTACATCCGGTTTTTCCGGGAGCACTTTCCGGATTTTGAACTGGTTACTGAAGCAAAAGCGCTCAACACCTACCAGGTGAACGTTTCCACGTCGAAGTCCGTGCATGAGCTTGTGAATTATGTCAGCCTTTTCTGCTTGTTCATGGCGTTGTTCAGCGATGAATATATGGATGTGGATGAAGCGCTCATCAAAAAGTATTTGTCGATCATCAACACGCTGGATGCGCCTTTTTACATACGGCATCTGTTTGGCAGAAATTTCTTGTATACAAGGGACCGGTTTGCGAAGTTCAAGAAGGAATTGGAATCCACGACGCGCTACGACATTCGGTTTCAGTATGGAAACACGGGTGTTCAGCGCCGGGATGCCATCCGAAAGCATCTCGCTTTCGACAAACCGATTCTGGACATTGGATGCGGGGAAGGATTTTATGCCATCCCCTTCGCCAAAAATCTCGGGTCCCGCCTTTATTATGCCGTTGACATCAACGAGGATCTTCTTCGCGTCGTCGAGCGGAAAGCGGGGAAGGAGGCGCTCGTCAACATCCTGACGTTCAATTCCATTCATGCTTTCCTGCAGCATTATGACGGCGAACGCGTGGATGTCATTCTGACGGAAGTGATCGAGCATATGCCCGTTCCGGAAGCGGAAGCGTTGATACAGACCGTACTGGCAAACGTAAACTTCGATCAATTCATCGTGACAACGCCAAATCGCGAGTTCAATGTCTTCTACGAGCTTGAAGGTTTCCGGAACGAAGATCACAAGTGGGAAATGACGTCGGACGAATTCCAGAAATGGCTTTCGGAGCTTTGCGGCACCAGGCATGATGTCTCGTTCCAACCGATCGGAGACAGCGTCAACGGCATTTCCACGACCCAGGGAGCACTCATCAGGAAAAAGGAGCCGGTTTCGGATGTTGCTTAATGTCAACGTGCATACCATTTTTCTGCTCATCGGCCCGACAGAATGCGGAAAATCCACCTTCGCCGAAAAGGTTCTGGTTCCGGGTCTGGCTTATCATGATCCTTCCAGAAACTTCCGCATGAACGTTCAAATCGTTTCCTCGGACCAAATTCGCAGGGAACTGCTCGGGTATCCTTACGACAAACATGACGCCATCATGACGGAGGTCAGCGCCCAAGCCTTTGATTTGCTTGTCAGAAAGGTGGAAGCTTTGACTTCGTTCCCGGTCAACGCCGAGTTCGTCATTGTCGATACCAAGGGCATGTCGGATGAATTCCGGGCCAAAATCCGGGAAATTGCCCAACGAAATCAGTATCAGGTCGATGCGATCGTATTTGACTACAAGGATGTACAGGACTATTTTGTCGAAGGCAGCAGGGGCAAGGATTCCATCTCCTTGGATATTCGCCGCATGCGGATGGATATCGTCCCGCATCTTCGCAAAGAAGGGTACCATCAGATTCATCGCGTCCGGGGTAAAAACTTTTTGGACGCGCAGGGGAAGGCATCAACGGATTATGCGGTCCGGATCGTCAATCTGGACAACTATTTGAAAACGATTCTCCCGGCCGGAAGAGAATACTTTATCGTCGGGGACGTTCACGAAGAAGTGGACGCCTTCAAGAAGTTGCTCCAGGACAAAGGGTTTGACATCCAGGATGACCGGCTGATTCCCACGCCAAAAACGGAAAACACCACCGTCGTGTTGGTCGGCGACTTTGTCGACAAGGGGAAACGGACCAGGGAAATGATCTCGTTCCTGTACAGGAACCGGGATCGCATCCGGATCGTGAAAGGGAACCACGAGAATTTTGACTACAAATACTTGAAAGGGAAACTTGGCGGCGTCGATTTGCCCGAAGGCTTGTTGGAAAGCCAGTTTACTTCCCTTGAAGTGCTGCAACAGGACGAGGAGTTGCGGAACCTTTTTTTGAACTGGTAGAGGATTCCGTTGAACATGTGCGGTATATCGGAATCAACGACAGTTCGTTCTATGTGACGCATGCACCGTGCGCCAACAAATACCTGGGCAAAATCGATCCCGATTCGCTCAAAAACCAACGAAACTTCCGGTTGGACAGGGAGCGGGAACTTGAGAAGCAGCTGCAATTCATCAAGGATGAAGCGGTCGGCAATCACCCCATCCATGTATTTGGACACATCGCTTCGGCGAACGGTTTCCGTCTTGGCAACAAAATTTGCATTGATGCGGGGGCGGTTTATGGTCATCGTCTGAAAGGAGTGTCGATCTCGAGGGGAAGATTGTTCTTCAAATCGGTGCCGTCGATTTCAAACCAGAAAGAAGAACTTCCCGTGTTGTTTGAGAAAACAGAAGCATCGGTATCCATTGACGACCTTGGCGAAGAAGACCGTCTCCGACTTGAATATGTGCTCAAGAACAAAATCAATTATATCTCCGGCACCATTTCTCCCGCCGACAAGTGCGAGAAGACGGGGGAACTGGAGAGCCTGGCGGAAGGGCTTGCCTATTTCAAATCCAAGGGAATCCAACGGGTGTGCATGCAGCCGAAATACATGGGTTCCCGATGCACGGTCTATCTTGGCCGGACTGCAGACGAATGTTATGCGGTGTCGCGGAACGGCTTCAAAATCAAAAATGTCAATCTGACCCCCATTTTTGAAAAGCTCATTCACAAACATCAAGCCATGATGGAGAAACACAAGATCCAAATGATGGTGATTGACGGTGAACTGGTGCCGTGGATGGCGCTTGGGAAGGGGCTGATAGAAAGGCAATTCAAGGTGATCGATGTCGCGCTGGCGGAAGAAATCCGTTTCTTGAAGGAATACGGGTTTGAGGAAAAACTGCTTGCCCTCAATGAAGCGTATCTCCGTTACCATGAACAGGTGGAACTTTACGGGTCTGAAAGTGAAATGGACTTCAAGCCGTTCGACATTTTGAAAATGATCGGCATCGATGGCTCGGAGACCATTCCTTCCGATCCGAAAAGCGTGATTTTTGGGATGATCTCGGAGGACGAATGCCTGGTCGTCGATTTCGGCGATCCGGATTATTTGGACAAAGAGGAGGCGTTCTATCATGCCTTGACGACGGATCTCAATATGGAAGGCGTGGTCATCAAGCCGGAGGTTGAAAAACCCAGGGTCGCGCCCGCCATCAAAGTGCGCAATCCGGAATATTTGCGGATCATTTATGGTTACGACTATACGTTCCCGCACAAATACAAAAGCCTTTTTGCCCAAAAAAGCATCAGGTCCAAACTGAAAACCTCCATCAGTGAACACGAACTGGGCAGGCAAATGTTGGCTTTCCCGCTTTCCTCCATTACGGAAGACAATCGGGATTACGCGCAGGTCGTGGCCAATATGCTGTTTGAAACCAGCAAGGAATCCGAAATCGATCCCCGTTTGTGATGACCGACAAGCGCAAAGTTCAGTGCCGTATCCGAGGAATGGAGAAAGATAGGGGAACGAGAGAAATTTAGCATCCTAATAAATTTATCGAATTAAATATTAATGTTATTATCGATCATTTCGGGAGGATGAAGGGAATTCAAGCATGATTGCGAAAAGCATCATCCTTAATGGCATTATCTTGTCCATCCTTGCCTCTTTGATCATCGTGGGGACGCTTTATGTCAAACCGAGACTGCTCCTGCAGCGGTATCCGAAAGACGTGCAGCGGATGGTGCCGGCGAAAACGGAGGAGGAGAAGATGCGAACCAGGATGGTCGGCATTCTGTTTGTTCTGGTCTTGCTGGCGGTCCCGCTTGTTTCCACTCTCGCATTGAAAAAAGGCGTTGCCGACCTCAGCTTCGCAGCTGCATTCGGCAACGCCTTCGGCATCCTCACCGTGTTCAACCTGGTGGACCTGTTCATCATCGATTGGTTGCTGTTCGTCCGGATCCGGCCGCGGTTTTTGGTCATTCCGGGAAGCGAAGGGGCCAAAGGGTATGACGATTTCGCTTTCCACGCAAAAGGGTTTCTCACGGGCACTGTTTGGGCGGCCATCGCAGGAATCTTGGTCGCATTGATCGTTCATTTTGCATAAGGACGAATGACAACCGGAAGAACTGGAGCGCGTCCAAAACCGCTCACCAGCCACAGACCGAGACAGCCGTGCTGTTTGGCCAGGCCGTTCATGAAGTCCATCATGATGGTGGCAATGCCCCGGCGTCGCGCCTTCGGATCGACCACGAGGGCGGATACTTCACCGAAACGGCTGCATTCCTCGATGTTTTCACGAATCCGGAAAATGGAACTTCACTCGGTTTCGTTCCGGCCGGATGATGCTTGGTTAAGGGAGACGGACATAAGTGAAGCCATTCACTATGGATTGAAACACGCCATTCCCATTGAGCTGTTGGTTATTTATTCGTTAAAATAACGGCGAACGGCATGATAGATGACAATGATTCCAATGATGATCGATATCGTCCTTAGCGAAAAGTCGGCAACCAGAAGGTTTCCCATCACTTTGCTGACGTTGTACCAATGTCCGGTCACAATCACCGGTGACAACGCAATGAACAGTCCCAAGATTATGCCGATAACGAGAAGTAAAGCTTTTTTATTTTGGTTCATGATGATTCTTTCACTTCCTTATATCCATCGTTTGTGTTTTTTGTGAAGAAAGGAGGCGGCTACAGGTTCAAGCTCTGATGAAGTCAATACCAGGAATACTTGATCCCGCCAAAGATGATATCGGTATGCTTGATATCATCAAGATAAATACGATGCTTAAGATAAAAATTTTTGATCTCATAATCAGATTAACAAAATGGAAATCTCCAATTCTAAAATACATAATAAATCTAAAAATGTAAATAAATAAATAGATTATATATTTCACTTTATTATTACTTGCTTCGCCATGGAGTTCTTTTTTTTGGATCAAGTCCATATTTGTGTGTAAATTCCCCTCGATTAGAGAAATAAATTAGCCAATGCGAGTCACTTTAGACACCGCTTTGGTTCCCTGAGTTTCT